>Ga0181523_10000471_pt1 | contig 45538 bp, 28 predicted proteins | sample PEATcosm2014_Bin_43_FD_119752 | JGI IMG/M metagenome (GOLD analysis project Ga0181523, IMG submission 119752) | Peatland microbial communities from MTU Mesocosm Facility, Houghton, MI, USA - PEATcosm2014_Bin05_30_metaG | ecosystem: Environmental > Terrestrial > Soil > Wetlands > Peat | place... | reverse complement strand
GGGGCAAACACCGCCTCATAGATGTGGTCCTGGAGGCTCCGGATCACTCCTTCACTGCCTCGCCATTGCACTCCGCCGAGCAGTATTGCCAGCAACTCCGCGGTCACGTACGCCGCAATCGCGTTCATCCCCAAAACCGTGGCCGGTTTGGTGGGAATCCACCGCGTTTTGCGCACGTCCAGCAGCCAGTAGCACAATCCGAGTACGATGAGCGCCAACCCCGTCGTCAGCAAAACAAACGAACTGGTCCACAATTTTTTGTTAATCGGGAACCAGATATTCCACGTTTCCGCCAGAAGAAATCCCACGGCTCCGCAGGCCAGCATGCCCCACACTTTTTTGCCGCTGTCCCGCGCCGAGCGCAGCCATTCTCCCGTGAACACGCCGAACAACACCGAAGCGATCGCCGGGATCGTGCTGATCACTCCCTCCGGGTCGCGCGTCCCTTCATACAAATGCCCGGAAAACAGCAGCCGGTCCAGCCACGCCGTCAAGTTGCGGTCCGGGTCCAGTAACGGTATTTGGTGCGTGGGCGTGCCGAAGCCGGGCACCGGCACAAACCGCATCAGCACCCAATAACCAACCAGGCATGCAACAATCACCGCCGCGCGCCCCCGTGGCTTGGTCCAAAAATAAATTATCGAGGCAAACAGGTAACACAGCCCGATCCGCTGCAACACCCCTTCAAATCGCAACGTATGGATGTTGTAGCGGTCCGGGAAACCATTGAGGAAGATCCCCAGCAAGATCAGGATCGCGGCGCGCCGCACCACGTGCTTCATCAATTCGCCACGAGATTGCCCGCGCGCCAGCCGCGAGGAGAACGAATACACCAGCGAAACCCCCGTAATAAAAAGGAAAAATGGAAAAACCAGATCTGTCGGCGTCCACCCATTCCAAGCCGCGTGGCTCAGGGGCCAGTAGTGCGTGTCGCTGCCGGGATTGTTTACCAGGATCATCAGGGCAATCGTCAGTCCCCGGAAAAAATCCAGCGAGAGCAATCGCCCGCTCCCGGCATCGCCGTTGAACTCCTGTTGTTTTGTCGAAATGGTTTCTACTTCAGGCGTAGCCTGCAACTCCGGCTGGGTCGGTGTCATCGCATCCCTGTTTTCCCGTGATGGAGAGTCCAGCCATCATGTCACGCTTCAACCCCCCACGCCAAGTCCTTGCCACGTGGTGCACTCCCAACGCACTCACGGTGTGCCATCTGCGAACTAGCCTATTGTCATTTGGGGCAATTGGGTAATAAAAGTCCAATTTTAGGTACAAGAGTAATATTAGACTGGAGTTGTTTACCACAATTAAACTTTTCTCAGAAAAAGCCCAAGAGGCGATTCGGCCAGGCATTGATGAGAAAAAATCGCAGTCTCGGCTCTCTCCTTCCCCCAATACTCTTCTTGGCTGGGACCTACCTCCTATACGAATCGACTGCTCGCTCGGAGTGGTACATGGACATCTACCTTATCGTTGGTGCGACCGTTTCGGCGGTCGGTCTAGTGACAGTGTGTTGGGGAATTCAGCGGCAGTTTTCTATCCGAAGAATCCAGCACTCTATCAGAAAACACTGGTGAACCGAGCAACGAGATCTCTACGAATCCAGAAGCAAGTGCGTCGTCCTGCGAGTCCCAGTCCTGCCGTCGGCCTTGGTGCCTGGGTCTGGACGTGCCGATTACCGATGGAGTGTACGGAGGAGAGCCTGGAAAGATAATGATCGTCTTGCGACGGCAGATTGCACTACGCAGAAAGCAATTGAAGGCGTAGTCCAGCGGAATGATCGCGGCAGGATGCGATATGAGGAGTCGAAGTTTTGAGCCACTGAGCAATAGCTTATGAAACAGACGGACATGCCGGATATCGGAGATTTCAGCGAGCCGCAGAGCGAGACTCGCGGAAATGGGACTCGTCGTATTGAGCGACGCGAGTGGTGGTTGTTGTCTACAGCTATTGCGATCACTCTGCTACTCACATTTGGGATTGCTTCATTTCTGCCCGGCCTCACGCATGCCCAAAATGAATGGGAAGCCAGTCTCGCCCTGCGCCAGGCTATGTGGGGACTCCTGGGCATGGTACTACTGTTTGATCTTTACACCATCTACCAGCAGACGCAAATCCATCGAATACGCCGGCAGTTGGAGGCGAAGGAAAAGCTTTTCCGTCTGATTACCGAAAATGCCGCCGATATGATCGCAGTGGTGGACACGGAAGGGAAGCGGCTCTACAACAGTCTCTCCTATGAGAAAGTCCTGGGTTATTCCCCTTCCGAGCTACAGCAATCATCATCGTTTGAACAAATCCATCCTGACGACCGCGAACGTGTGGCAGCCGCGGGGGCGGAAGCCCGGCGCACGGGGAAGGGCAAGGCTCTCGAGTACCGGATGCGGCACAAGGACGGCACATGGCGGGTCCTGGAATCCACTTCCAGTGTGATTCGCTCGGGCAAGGGCAATCCTGACTTGCTGGTCATTGTGAATCGCGACGTCACGGAACACAAACGAGCAGAAGATGCGCTCCGCGCGGAACACGATCTGTTGCGGGCGTTGATCGATAACATGCCCGACCTCATTTACGTAAAGGATGCTGAGAGCCGGTTCGTTTTGGCAAACCGCGCACTTGCCCAACTTATGGGAGCAAGGGACCCCGAGGTTCTGCTCGGTAAGACTGATTTTGACTATTTCCCGAAAGAACTTGCATCGGCTTTCCATTCCGATGAGCAAGCTATCCTTCAATCCGGAGAGCCTCTGGTCAATCAGGAGGAAAGGGCGGTAGACGCCGAAGGTAATGCGAAGTGGCTTTCGACGTCGAAGGTTCCCTTGCGCAATCGGCAAGGCGATGTGCATGGAATCATTGGAATCGGCCGGGACATTACTGTCCGAGTCCAAGCCGAAGAAGCATTACGGCTGTCAGAAAGGAGTTTCCGGTCCGTGGTTGAGGGTGCGCCCTACGGGATTTTTCGCGCCGGTGTGGACGGTCGCTTCTTGGAAGTTAATTCGGCGTTGCAAGAGATGTTGGGCTACCGGTCCCCCGCAGACCTGTTGAATGCCAACCTAGGAGACCACGTCTTCCGGAATCGCTCTGATTTCCATCGTTTAATTGAGTTGTTGGGTAGCGCGGCTGAATTTAAGAATGTGGAAATGGAGTGGAAACGAAAGGGTGACTTCCCCATCACTGTGCTGTGCAGCGGCCGGAGAGTGGAGGGCGGGGATGAGAATTCTACCTATAACGAAGTCTTTGTCGAAGACATCACCGAGCGGCGAGTTCTCGAGCGTCAATTGCGGACGGCAGCAAAGATGGAGGCTGTGGGGCAGCTCTCAGGTGGGATTGCCCACGATTTTAATAATTTGCTGGGTGTAATTATCGGTTACAGCCAAATGCTCGGGCGGAAAATAGACCACGACAACTCCCTCCACGAATACATCCAGGAAATCGAGAAAGCAGGCCAGCGCGCAGCATCATTGACGCGTCAATTGCTGGCGTTCAGTCGGCAACAGATATTGAGCCCGAAAGTCCTGGACTTGAATGAACTGGTCTCCGACATGGTGAAAATGCTCCCTCGTTTGATCGGTGAGGATATCGCCGTAACCACCGAGCTTGATCCAGCGATTGGGAGAGTGAAGGCTGACCAAGGGCAGGTGGAACAGGTGCTGATGAATCTGGCCGTCAACGCCCGGGATGCCATGCCGAGCGGCGGCAGTCTGACCATCGGAACGGCGAACACCGAGTTCGATGAAATGTGTGTGCGGCTCTACCCAGGAGCAAAACCAGGGAAGTACGTACTGCTCTCGGTCACGGATTCGGGAGTCGGGATGAGCAATGAGACTCTCCAGCATATATATGAACCATTCTTCACGACAAAGGAAGTCGGCAAGGGAACGGGATTAGGGCTTGCGACGGTATATGGCATCGTGAAACAAAGCGGTGGTTATATTTGGGTGGACAGCGAGGTGGGTAAAGGCTCCACTTTCCAAATCTTTCTTCCCCTTGTCGAGGAAGTGGTAACGCTCGCGGCAAAGGAAGCCTCGCCCCCGCTGGTCATGCGGGGGAACGAGACGATACTCGTGGCGGAAGATGCCGAGCCTTTGCGGAAGTTGGCGCGTTCCTTCTTGGAAGAGCGCGGTTTTCAGGTGCTGACGGCTTCCAGCGGCGAAGAGGCTCTCCAGGTTGCCGCGGAATTTCCGGGAAAGATTCATCTGCTCCTGTCAGACGTCGTGATGCCCGGGATGAACGGAAGGGTCCTGGCCGAACGTTTGCTCCCAAAGCGGCCTGGAATGAAAGTTCTTTACATGTCCGGTTATACCGACAGTTTTATTGCCGGTCACGGGGTTCTTGAAGAAGGTACCCATTTACTTCATAAGCCGTTTACGGAAGAAGTCTTAATCTCGAAAGTTTGTGAAGTTTTGAAATCGGTCGAAGCAATTGCAGGAAAGCAAGCGCCGCTGGTGGCGGAACTGCCGCGGCAGAAAGTTTGAGTAAAAACTCAATATGGCGAAACTCCTGGTTGTCGATGACGAAGAACCAATCCGACGTCTGATCCGCCTCAATCTGATGGACACCTACGAAGTTGTTGACACTGGAGAGCCGGAGCAAGCGCTGGCCTTGGCACTGGAGCACAAACCAGACGCGATCCTATTGGATCTGCGAATGCCCAGGTACTCCGGATTCGAACTGTTGCAAACCTTTACCTCGTTCAGCGCCACGCAGTTGATTCCTGTGTTCGTGATCAGCGGTGAAGCCGGATCCAAGACGAAGGAGTTTTGTCGCGATCTGGGCGTAGCTGGCTACTTTGAAAAGCCCGTGGACTTTGACGTTTTGCGCCAAACACTCGAAGTATTCTTGAAGGATCGCCGGAAGGAACGCAGGAGTGAACCACGGGTCCGTCTTCGGGTGCCGTTAAGGCTGTCCGGCAACGATGAGAAAGGAGAGCCGTTCACGCTCCTGACAACGACCGAAAACATGAGCCGCAGCAGTTTCCTGTGCTGCTGTGGTGTGGCACTTCCTCCGGATTCTGTGGTGGGTATTCAATTTCTCGGTCCAAACAACGAATTGGTCGGCAAAGCGCGGGTCGTTCGCTCGGAGTGGCATGAAACACTGTATCCTCGCTACGCATTCCACTTTATAGAAAAGCCCAATCATTGGGTGCTGGATTGAGAGCGTCCATGACGAAACGGAATCGCTTCCCCATCAGGGATTTGCAATAGCAAGAAGTGGTATTCGGAACAGGGTAAAGCCGGGGACGCCATGGTCTGATACCTAACTGTTCGGGCCATTGAGGCACCATCTTGACTACTTCAATTACGAGCGGCAATCTTGCGGAAGCGGACCGTCGGCGCATCCTCAGGTATCCCTTTGAGGCTACAGCAGAGATCGTGGAGATTAGGCAGGTGGCCAAGAAGCCGACCTTGGGTGCCGCACCCTTTTCATTTGGTTCAGAAAGGATGCGATTTTTGACTTTTCCTTTTCTGAACAATGCCCCGAGTACCAAAGAGACGACAGCTTCAAAAGCGCGCTCCCTCTCCTATTCGAACTTTCAACCATCAACTTTGAACCATCCCTCCTCCTTCTTCTCCCAAACTGAAAACTCAAAACTGAGAACTTAGAACTGTGTCCCGCCGACCATCTTGAATCCCGCCAACCATTGGTGCCATGATGCAAGTACTCCAGTGGTTCGCTCGCCCGGCTGGATCATCACGCAAATCTGAAATCATCACGCTCTACGGCAGGAGCAACATGCCCAAAGAACTGAAGTTCCACAAGCTCATCAAACCCTATGTAGTGGAAAACGGCGATGCCTTTCGCCTGAAAGATCACGACCCCTGCGACACGCACGGCCTGAAGTCGCAGGACAAACCGGAAGCCACAAAATGGCTGGAGCAGGGCGTCGATCACCTCAGCAAATTGCAGGACGTCCTGTACGCGCAGGGCAATTGGGGGCTGCTGCTGATCTTTCAGGCTATGGACGCGGCCGGGAAAGACGGCACCATCAAACACGTGATGAGCGGCGTAAACCCGCAAGGCGTGGATGTTTATTCCTTCAAGGCGCCGTCCAGCGAGGACCTCTCCCACACCTTCCTGCGGCGATGCATGATATGCATTCCTCCACGCGGGAAGATTGCCATCTTCAACCGCTCTTACTACGAAGAGGTTCTGGTCGTGCGCGTTCATCCGGAACTCCTCGAGCGCCAGCGTATCCCGAAATCCCTGTGCGGCAAGCACCTGTGGCGCGACCGCTTCGAAGATATCAATGCGTATGAGCGCTACCTGACCCGCAATGGCATTGCCATCCGCAAATTCTTTCTGAACGTCAGCAAAAAAGAGCAGAAAAGGCGCTTCATGGAGCGCCTGGAGGACACCGACAAAAACTGGAAATTCTCACCCTCCGACCTCAAGGAAAGGGAATTCTGGAACGACTATCAGGACGCCTACGAAAAAATGATACGCAACACCGCCACGGAACACGCGCCGTGGATCGTGGTCCCCGCGGACAACAAGTGGTTCACCCGGCTGTTGGTGGTGGCTACGATTGTGGACGCCCTCCACAGCATGGACCTGAAATTCCCCAAGCTGGATGAAGCGCAATACGCCGCCCTGAAGGAAGCTCACAAGCAGTTGGAAAAGGAATAGTCCCCGCGTTTGATTAACGGGAGAGAGCCTCGATTACTGCGGTTGCTTCATCTGTTCGTCGGTGGGACCGGACTGGTTCGGTCTCGGCACCACTCCCAGATGATTTAATCCCAAGTCGTGGAAAATCGTTGGCCAGTAATTCTTGAACATGTTCCCCGCAAACTTCCAGGCCAGATCAATGCCGTACCGTTCCCCGGTTTTCGCGCCGGTCTGCTCCTTTACGGGCAAATAGACGTTGGCCAATACCTCGCCCCCCAGCGGTCCGATCAATCCCGAAGCGTTGAACACATCCCGGCCGGAATCGCTGCGCGTCACTACCAATCGGCGCGCGGAGTATTTCACCGAACCCCAAAACGTCGGATGACTCTGCGGAAAGAATCGCGGATCTTGCCGCAGTAAGGACGCGGCCAGAAATGTCCCGAAGAAACTGCTCGACGAGTTCGTGGCCATGGACGCGCCAAAGCGCTTGCCATATCCCTCCGCCCCCTGCCCATACCCCGGAAGCGAATCCCGCCACTGCTCGAAGCCGGCACTAAAGCCAGAGATCAGGATCGTCTCAGGTGAAATGCTTTGATTCGCGAAGAGCTCGAACTTGCCTCCCACCGAGAGCGGATTGGGCGACGCCGCGATATCCGGGAAAAACAACGAGCGCTTGGTCATATAGCCGACATACTTTTCCGTCCCTTGAGCTGGCGCGTTGGCCGCGGGCTGCTGCTTTGGCTGCGGCGAATTCGGAAGCGGTTGTCCAGAAGTTCCTGCTCCCGCCGGTTGTTGCGCTGCGGAGTTTCCCGCAATGCACAAAAACCCCGCCAACAAGAGCCATCCGCAGGTCCGATAACGAATAGGAATGGAGTGTTGACGTGTTTTCATGATTTGAACTCTCCCTATTGCTCGTACAACTCGCTACCCCGCGGCTCCCCTCGCTCACATATTCCTTCTGTGCGCCGCACTTTTGACTAAAGTCTCCCGCCAGGGAATTTCATCAACCTGTCGCCGCTCTTGCCTGCGTTCCCAGATTATTGACCGGAGACCCGATTCGTCCGGCGAAAGTATCACGCTCGCCGGGGGCGCGCAACCTATTATCCTGGCAATCCTCTTGGAAAGTGGCCGCGAACATTTTCGGGCGAATTTTCACTGGAATCGACTGGTATCCGTGTGTTGACGCCACGCGGAGTCCCGTTCTACTCTAGAAAGGTTGGACAGCAGTTGCGGAAGTCGTTCTTGCCTCCCGGACTGTCTGCGTTCCTTCCCTCGGCTGGGAGGTCGTCCAATTGGTAGGACTCCAGACTCTGGATCTGGCTATCCTGGTTCGAGTCCAGGCCTCCCAGCCAATCTTCAAAGGACAGCAAAATCCCCAGCACAATTGAGGATTCCGTCGGTAGCGATCAGGTGTGCCCCATACAAGCCGCACTAATCCTCGCCTCCGCAGAGGCCCCGCTCCTAATAAATAAGCTTCAATGAAAATTGGATCTGACGCGATGGCCCGGCGGTCCGGCTGATCAAGCCAAAACCGCTCCCACGCACGATGTTGGCGGGCAACCCAAAATTGACGATGTTGAATACGTTGAAGAACTCTCCGCGAAATTCCACGATGCCCAGCTCATTCTTTCCTCTGCGTCCAAACGGAGTGTCCTTGATAAGCGCAACATCATAGTTATGAAAGCCTGGTCCTCGGAAACTATCGCGCCCCAGGCTGCCGAATCTCCCCTGGTTGGGCCCGCTCCCGCCTGGAATGTTGATGGGAATGTAAAAGAATGAACTGTTGTCCGCGCCTCGTCCAAAATAGTCCTCACGTGTCGCGCGGCTCGTGGAGAAATCCGGCATCGTCACCAGGTCCGGGCGATCTGTGCCTCCCGCGCCGGCTCCCGTTTGTTGAATTCCGGAATAAACGGTAAATGGCGGCCCGCTCATCAGCGTGGTGATATTCAGAAACTGCCAGCCCTTGGTAAGCGACGCGCCCAGCGGGCGAAGGAAGTCTACGCGGTCAATTGGCAGAGCTTGGATCAAGCTCAGGGAGAAGACGTGTGTCACATCGAACGTGGAAGGTCCTTTGTCTGCCCGTGGATCCAGCGGATTCTGCGGCATGGTTTGCATGAGCACACCGGCGTTGGAGGGCCCTCCACCCAGAATGGCGCTGGTGTCGTCAAGTGATTTGGAGAAGGTATAACTCGCTTGGAAATTGAGTCCGATACGCTTGGCGCTTTCGGTAAAGCTCGTTTGCAGCGCGTTGTATGAGGAATGAGAACCCGAGTTGATTACCGCTTCGGGCCCGAAGCCGCCGATGGCTTGTCCCGCGGCGTTGAACTGCGTGTAAGGAGCAAAAGCCGCGTCGGCGCCCGCATACCCGTTCGGGGAAAACATACTTCCCAGGTGGATTCCTGCTATTCCCACATAGGCTACGCTAAGTTTCGCGTTTCCCAAATCTTGGTCAATGCCAGCCGTATACGTGCCGATGTAGCCATTGCGAAAATTGCGCGCCATTACCCCGACTGTGAATAACTGGATTTCATCCCCGGGCGTGATTGCAGCCAAATCATTCTGGAACCGTTGCAAATCGATCTCTGTATTCGCAGGAACTTTGGAACTGTCTCCAGAAGCGAACAGGGGCTGTCCCTGCGTCGTATAGAACGGAGGGAGTCTCATTGTCACGACAGTGTTTTGGAACTCCACCGGAACGCCGGGTCGCGCCGTCACCAGCGGCTGCACCATAAAAGGGATTCCTCCGGTTACGGCATTTTCCTGCCACAAATTCGGCAGTAGTGTGGTGATCGCCCCGCCAGCATGCAAGATCGTGTGCTTGCGTGCGCTGTAGTCCAGTGCGGCGCGCGGCCCCCAGCCATTCCAATCCATTCCGTACACAGGTTGCGGGTTGTAGAGGAAAATTTCCTTGGCGCCCGGAGTCAGGAAGGATGTAGGTTTGCCATCCGGGCCGATCGGCACGCCAGTCGAACTGCGGTGCTTGGCCTCTTTGATGCGGCTGTTCAATTCATAGCGCAGCCCGTAACTCAGGAGCAATCGCGAAGTCGCTTTCCAGGCGTCCTGAAGATAAAAGTTGTAAGCTTCGCGCCGCGCAGCGGCCTCATCAAACCGGTCACCCGTTGGCGTCAAGCTGGATGCAGCCGAAACCGTGTACGAGTAGGGAGTTGCCGTCAGCAGGCCCGTCAGCGAATCGGGCAGCGCGTCGCCCGGCCCAAGATTGTGCAGGCCGCTCGCCGATGTGATGTAAACGGAATCCGGCAGATAAGCCGTTCCTCCGCCAAATGTATAAAGCCCGCTGGGGTTGGTTCCGAAGACTGTGCTGTCTTTATTCGCGCGGATCTCCACTCCCCATTTCCATGCATGCGGTCCATGCACATAAACCATGTCCTGCCGGAATTGGTATAGGTTGCTATACGAACCCGTGATCGAGCCGTCCGCGGAATTAAATCCCCCAAACAACCCGTCGCCATACGCAATCGCGGGATCGGTATGGTCGGTAGTCGGAAACATCGGCGTACTTCGTATGTATCCAAAAGCCGTCGCGAAGCTCAGATGCGGCGAAATGGTTCTGGCATACGTAACGGCGGCATTGCGCTGGTGGTCAAAGAAATTTATTCCAAAGTTGGGATCAATGGCGGTCTGATCAGGATTCGTCGTCGGACCGTTCACTTGATTCAGGCTGAATCGCGTAAACAGCGTGGCCTTGTCGGAGATCTTGTGATCAACACGCAAAGAAAACTGATCTGTGTCCGTCACGACTTTTGACGAAGCGGCATACGTGCGCGCGCCGTACGGGCCGTTCGGGTCATCCGGCAAAGGGTAACGCCCCAGGATCGGCGCGATGGACGCGCTCACCGGAACATAAAGGGTATCGCCGGGATATGTAGTGGTATCGATCCCTTGTCTTTCCGCCGCTGTTGGCACCGCGAATACCTGTGTTGTGCCCAGGACCTGGCGGAAGCCCTGGTACTCCCCGAAGTAAAACGTTTTGCCGCGTCCATCGTAAATTCCCGGGAGCACTACCGGGCCGCCATTGGTGAAGCCAAATTCGTTGCGCGCAAACGGGGGAATACGCCGCGGATCGACGTCGCTGGTGTGATCAAAGTAATTGCGCGCGTCGAATGCGGCATTGCGGACAAACTCAAAAACGCTGCCGTGCACCAACTCCGTTCCGGATTTTGTCACCACGTTTGTGAATCCCGCCGCACCGTGCCCGGTTTCCGCCGGCATGACTCCCGAAATCGATTGCACTTCCTGGATGGCGTCAACGTTGAAATTGGAAAATGTGGCCCCGCCCATTTCCGGGTCGCTCGTGTCGGCTCCATCCATGGCAAAGACGGATTCCACGCCGCGTTGCCCGTTCACGCTAAATTGTTGTGTGAAGTTTGCGGCGCCATTCGTGTCCGTCATCGTCCCGGCGGCCAGCAACAGCAGTTTGCTGAAATCGCGCTGGTTCAGCGGCAGGCTTGATACTTCCTCCGCCGAAAGCTTTTCTCCGCCGGTCGTCTTAGCCGCCTTATTCTCCGCAGTCGTTACAACGGCAACGGTCTGACCCTGTGCAGGCAATTCCAGATCGGCGGCGAAAACGGGGCCGGCGCTCGAGGTAATCGGCACCTCAGCCGTATACGTTCTTCCTGCCACTTCAACTGCTACCCCATAGACTCCGATCTTGATGTCGGGGAGAAGAAATTCGCCATTCGAGGAAGTTTGCGCGGAATACTGCAGTGGTTCCGATAACCCGCGCAGGCCGACCGTTGCCCCACCCACCGGTTTCCCCGCGTGGTCGCGGAGCACCCCCCGCCAGGTTGTTGCTGGAAGAGATTGCGCCGAGAGTGTCAGAAGAAAAAGAAAACAAAGCAGACTCTTGCGGCCTGAAGTTAGCAAAGAAGCGTGCATTAAATCGATTATATATGAGCGCAGGTTTCAAGCGCGGTGGATTCGTGCAATCCGGCAATCTCCTGCGCTCCCAGCCAATTCTCAAAACGCCGCAGTATCCCCAACAAAACTGAGGAATTCGTGTGAGCGTATTTCCAGGGCTGGCCGCTAATAAAGCAGGTATTTGGCTCGAATCGCCTTGAACGCCTCGATCTCTTCGTTCCATTCCATCCCTACCCGCCTCGGATCCTCCCCGGCGCTGACCGCCTTTGCTGTCGCGTCGTTAAACATCAAGCCATCCAGATTTTTCATCTCAAACTCATCCGGATACAGCGAATGCAGCGCCGACGCGATTTCGATCCCAAGTTCCGGCGCGTCGAGAGCGTTTCGGTCAGTAACAACAATGTTCACGCCGCCGCATATGCTTTGCGCGAACACCGCGCCGCTTGGCGTGAACTCTATCGGCACAAAACGCACTCCTCCAATAGTCCTCGCATTCAGATAGGCGGCCAGTTCCAGCGGCTTGATCCACGGCGCGCCCAGAACTTCGAAAGGAGTATCCGTCCCGCGTCCCACGGAAAGATTCGTTGCCTCCAGAATGCCGATGCCCGGATAAAGAGCCGCTTCCGTAAGGTTGCGCATATTGGGCGATGGGTTCACCCACAGGACGCCCGTCGAGTCCAGCCAGTCGCCTCTCTGCCAACCCTCCATGGGGACAACGGTCAGATGGGAGTTGATGCCGCGCTCGGAGTTGTAGAACCGCGCCAATTCTCCAATGGTCATACCGTGGCGAATGGGAACCTGTCCGTAGTTCGTGAATCCTTCGCGCCCTTTGTCGCTGATGGGGCCTTGCACGTAGGCGCCGTTAATGGGATCGGGGCGGTCGAGAACAAAGATCGGTTTTCCCGCGTGTGCCGCCGCTTCCAGAAAATAACCGAGCGTGGTCTCGTAGGTATAAAAGCGCGCCCCAATGTCTTGAATGTCGTAAACAATGGCGTCCACGGTGTTCAGAACGTCGAGCGAGGGATGTCGCTTAGCACTGGTGTCGCCGTAGACGCTGTATACGGGGATTCCAGTCGGCGCGTCTGTGGAATCGGGAATTGCGGTGCTGTCAACGTTTCCCGTAGCGCTGTGCTCCGGGCTGAAGATCGTTGTAAGCTGAATGCCCTTCGCTTTGGCCAACACATCAATGGTGCGATTACCGTGCGAGTCCACTCCCGTCTGGTTGGTGACCAGCGCAACTTTGACAATTGGCTTGTGCACATCGCGCAGCTCGGCGAAATCATGGCTTTCCAATACATCTATGCCGGTGCGCACCGTACCATTGCGCGTGGTCACCATTCGCGAAGCAAACATGGCTTCGTTGTATCCCGTGATGCGTGCAAGTCCCAACTTTTGTTCTTCTGTGACCGTGAGCTTCAGCGCCTGCGCCACGGTCGAGGCCACGTGCGATCGCAGCGAAACGATTCCGGAGTTGTGTCCGTGCGGATGAACGGCGTTGGCAAGGATGATCACATAGGAGTTCGTGACGGGGTCAATCCATATCGAAGTTCCCGTGAACCCGGTGTGTCCGAACGAGCCGACCGGGTAAAACTCGCCGCGATTGGTGGCAAATGGCGAATCAATGTCCCAGCCAATTCCGCGCAGTGAAGCCGACGTCGGAGGCTGTTGTGGAGCAGACATTTTCTCGATGCTGAGCCGCGAGAGTACGTGAGATCCGGTCAGCATCTCCTGCGCGAACTTCGAGAGGTCGTCGGCGGTCGAGAAAAGTCCCGCGTGTCCCGCCACGCCCCCCATTCGTCGTGCCGTGGGGTCATGCACGGTTCCGCGCAGCATCTGATGGTTTTCGTCATACTCGGTGGGCGCAATCCGCGCGCGCCATTCCGCGGGAGGCAAGAAGCGCGTCTCTTTCATGCCCAGCGGCGCAAATATGTTCTTTGAAGCGTATTCATCCAGGCTCATCCCCGAAACTTTCTCCACCAGGAACCCCAGAGCTGCGTAGTTGATGTCGCTATAAGAAAAGCGCGATCCCGGCGGGAATACCGGGCTTTGGTCCATCGTCATCTGGTAGGCCACATCGCGCCCCGTCCACGGCGTTCTCAGATCGAGGTCCTCCGTCAGCCCGGAAAAATGCGTCAGCAGCAGCCGTACGGTGATGTCTTTCTTGCCGTTCTTGGCAAACTCCGGCAAGTACGTGGCAACGGTGTCGTTGAGCCGGACCTTGCCTTGCTGCACCAGTTGCATGACGGCGGTTGCCGTGGCGACGCATTTTGTGATGGAAGCAAGATCGAAAATCGTGTCCACGGTCATTGCTTCTTTTTCAGGCTCCAGCGAACGTATGCCGTACGCTTTGCGATACACCACTTGGCCGTCATGTCCCACCAGCAGTACGCCGCCCGGAATTGTCCCCTGTGCGATCGCCGCATTCATGATGTCGTCAACATCGGCAAACGATGCGCTGTGTTTTGCCAGCGCCACCGCAGACCCGGGCGACCCATTCTGTGCCGGCAACTCGCCGCAACATGCCATTGCGATCAGCCCAAGCAAAACGACTCGAAGAATCGCACAGCGATCTTTCATCACATCCTCCATGCCACGTGTTTTGTCCATGGCATCTTGCTTCTTTATACGTTCGGTAAGCTGTGTGAAGCAACTTGCGCCCTTGTTTCCTGCCCGTTGCGCAATCCTCGTCATGGTCCGGTGAGGCTTGACACATAACCCAACAAAGGGAGGACACTGGTTCGTGCGGGTGCATCCGGAGTGGATGAAGAGAGACAGCAAGGCAGTAAGCTCGGATTTGCCAAATCAATTACGAGAGTGTGGGCAGGAAATTACGGGAGGAATATTGTGAGCGCGAGCGCGTATCAAGAGCGGATCAGTGGAGTGCTAGGCAAAATCTGGGAAACGCAAATGGGCAACATTGAGAAGGCGTCGGCGGCGATGGCGGAAACAATCGCGAATGGCGGACTTGTGCACATGTTCGGCAGCGGCCACTCGGTACTCCCGGTGCAGGATATGTTTCCAAGGTATGGAGCGTTCCCGGGATTCCATCCGTTGATGGATATGCGGCTGATGTGGACCAACGTGATTGGCAGCGGCGGCGCAAAAGGGTTGTTGTGGCTGGAGCGGAAAGAGGGATACGCGCAAGTGCTGTTTGAAAACGAACCGATCCGCCAGGGCGATGTGATGCTCGTATTTTCCCACGGTGGGTTAAACGCGGCGGGAATCGAAGTGTTGATGGAGGCGAAAAAACGCGGGCTGACCACCGTGTGTGTGACCTCGCTGGACAATTACCGCAAGAGAGAGGCCTTACATTCTTCTGGAAAAAAGCTGCCGGACGTAGCAGACATCGTCATCGACAATTGCACCCCGGCCGAAGACGCGCTGGTGGCCATTGAAGGATGGAAGGCTCCAGTGGCCGCTGGATCGACAGTAGCGTTCATTACCATCGCCATGTCCATCGTCGCCCAGGTCGCGGCGAATCTGGCGGCGAAGGGACAAACCCCGCCGGTGTTTGTGTCTCCCAACGTGCAGGGAATTCCCGCGGACAATACGAATCGCGTGTACATGGAATACGAAAAGCGGCTGAAAAGATAAAAGGGAGGGCAAATCATGACTTCAACCACACGGCGAAGCTTCTTGGCATTGGCTGGTGGCAGTGCGGTTGCTCTTTCGAGGGAGGCAGACTTTTTACACGCTAGACAATTGCCCGGGCAACCGCAAAGCGAGAATTTCGGTGGGCAGGACAAGAGTTTTTCTAATGTGATGGCGATTGCCGCGCATCCGGGCGACGCTTTTTTTGCTATGGGCGCTCCCGTTGCCGTTGCCACGCATTTCGGTGGGCAAGGCTCCTTGCTTAGCCTCTCGCTGGGCGAGAGGGGATCGCCCACAATTCCCGCGGAACAATACGGAGCGTCGCAACGGGAGGCAGCACAGAAGGCCGCGGCCTTGATCGGCGCAACAGCGCTTTTCCTGCAGTACCACGATGGAGAAATTCCAATCAATGAAGAGGCCAAGTTTGCGGTCTGTGATTTGATTCGGCAGTACAAGCCGGCGACCATCGTGACCCACTGGAAAGGGAGTTGGCACAAGGACCATCGCGCCTGCTCGGACATCGTTGAAGATGCCATATTTTATGCCGGACTCCCTGCCATCGTTCGGAAAGAACCGGCTCATGGAGTAAGAAAGCTTTTTTATGCCGACAACTGGGAGGATGCCACCGGCTTCACCGCGGACACCTACCTCGACATCACTGCTGTTTTCGATGCTTGGATGAATGCCTGCTCCGCATTTCCGATGTGGCGTGGCGAAACCGGATTCCGTTACAACGATTACTATGGCAGCCTCGCCGTGGCGCACGGCTGTTTGAGCAATTTCAAACGCGCCGTCGCATTGATGTCTCCCGCGGAGCAACGAGTCCAGCATATTCGCACGCCCTAAAGCACTGCGCTGCCGGCTTGGGGCAGCTTGGCGACAGAAGAATCTTAATTAAGTGTAACGACGGAAAAGGTGAAGCGTGGCGGAAACGATTCGGCGGGGAATGCTGTTTGGCGGAGCGGCGACCGGCATTTTTGTCTTTGGCATCGTCATGGCCGTTCTCGGCACGCTGTTCGGATTGCCGGAAATGCGCGCACGGCTGAACATCGACCTGGCGCAACAAGGGAGCGTGTTCTTGTTGTTGTATGTTGGCATCCTCTTGGCAACGCTCGTCGCTGGGCCGGTGATTGACGCCATCGGCAACAAGTTAATTCTGGTTACCTCGTCAGTGCTGGTCGCGGCGGGCATGGTGGGCCTCGCGTACGCCCACTCGTTTGGCAGAGCTGCAATTCCTGCGGTGCTCCTGGGTTTGGGCGGTGGGGGATTGAATACCTCCACGAATGTGTTGGTTTCCGATTTGTACGGCGAACACCGCGGGCCGATGCTGAACGTGCTAGGAATTTTTTATGGTATTGGCGCGCTCTGCATCCCTCTGCTGGCGGCGATGATTGCGGGAAATTTCACGATTGCTCCACAGCTTCTGTTCTGTGCGGGGTTGGCCGGAGCTTGCGCGCTTCTGTTTCTGGCGATGCACTTTCCCTCGGCAAGCGCTTCACAGAGTTTTTCGTGGCGCGAGGCGCTGCAAGTAGCACGCTATCCGGGCGTGCTGGTGCTGGGTTTCTTGCTGTTCTGTCAGTCTGGAAATGAAGCCAGCATCGGCGGGTGGACTTCAACGTACGTGGGCGCTGGGGGGCTGGGCGCGCGGACGGCGACGCTGATTCTGGCGGGCTACTGGGCGGCGCTGATGGCGGGCCGTCTGGCGGTTTCGGGCTTGTTGAAGTTTGTAGGCAAACGGCAGTTGGTGCTCGCAAGCGGAGTGGGAGCGTTGATCGGAGCAGCAATTCTGTTGACGAATCGCTCGCAAGGGATGCTGGTAGCGGGCGTGCTGGTGATCGGGCTTTCCTACGCGGGTGTGTTTCCATCAGCGCTTGCAATTGCCGGAGATTCCTACCGGAAGATGGCTGGGACAGTGTTTGGCTTGTTGTTCGCCATTGCGCTTGTCGGAGGAATGTCCTTTCCATGGGCTGTAGGACAGATTTCGCAGCACCTGGGAGTGCGTTTTGGCATGGTGGTGCCGCTGGCCGGTGCTACGGCAATTTGCATTTTGGCCTGGAGCATTTTGCGATCAGAAAATCGAGGAGAGAGTTCCTAGGGATGCGAGTGGAACCAATGGCAAGAGACATCGTATTGGCGGTGGACTTGGGCGGGACAAAGGTGGCGGCGGCGCTCGTCGACCGCAAAGGCAACGTATTAACGCAGAAGATCGTGAGTGTTGACGCGAGTTCCACCTTGGCGCCTGTGAAGCAAATCGTGGAATTAGCGCACGAACTGGCAGGCGGGAAGGTTGTTCGGGGAAAGATTGCGGCGGTTGGAGTAGCCGTGCCGGGCCTGGTGCGGCGTGACGGAACGGTGTGGGCGCCGAATTTACCCGGATGGAAAAGGATGGCCCTTGCACGGCGATTGCATCGAGCTCTGCGAGTGCCTGTGATAGTGGAGAGCGATCGAAACGCCGCGGTCCTTGGTGAAGTGTGGCGGGGAGCAGCGCGCGGAAAGAACGACGCGATCGTACTCATGCTGGGAACGGGGATTGGCGCGGGAGTTTTGAGCGGAGGGCGATTGGTGCGGGGCGCGCATGAATTGTCCGGATGCGCGGGATGGATGGTGGTCACGGACCAGCATGGGCCGGAGATGAAAGGCGTTGGACAGTTGGAATCCCTGGCGGCGGGACCCGCAATCGCCAGCGCGGCAAAAAAGAAATTGGCGCAAGGCATCGGCGGATTGCTGGAAGAGATTCCGGCGGAAGCAATCACCGCCTACGATATCGCAGAAGCCGCACGGCGCGGGGATAGCGCCTCGATCGAACTCTATCTCGATGTTGGTCGGCTGCTGGGATATGCCGTATCGAATTTAGTAAGTCTATTTGACCCGGAGGTCGTCGTGATTGGCGGAGGGTTGGCAAAGGCGAGCGATCTGTTTCTGGATGCGCTGCGGAAAGCCATGAAGGAACGGGCGCAGCCCATTGCGGCAAAACAGGTCCGCGTTGTAGCGAGCCGTTTGGGAAGTAAAGCAAACTTGTTAGGAGTGGCCTGGGAAGCGAGAAGAAGGGTCGATGAACGGACAGGAAACGGCGAGCGCTGAACAGCGAGCAGGTAGCCTCTAACCATGCTGCCGCGCCGCGGATTCATTCTATTGCTTTAGCGAAGATTGCACCCTTTCGCCGTATTCCCTGGCTTTGGCCATGGCCTTCGCTTCGTCCACGCTCAGCAATTTTCCGTCCTTCAGCAACGTTTTCCCGCCAACCACCACGGTTTCCACTTCGCTGGCCTTCAACGCATAGACCACTTGGGAATACACGTCGTACATGGGCACGGCATTCGGCACGTTCAAATTGAGCACCACCAGATCCGCTTTTTTGCCAACTTCCAGCGAGCCAATCTCCTTCTCCATATGCAGTGCGCGCGCTCCTTCAATGGTGGCCATCTCCAACGCGCCCTTCGCGCCCAGCGCCCGCGGATCCACACGCGCCGTCTTCTGCAGCTTTGCGGCCAGGTCCATCTCTTCCATCATGTTCAGGTCGTTGTTGCTTCCGGCCGGGCCGTCGGTTCCCAGCCCGACGCGCATTCCGGCGGCGCGTTCGTCCACCACCGGAGCCACACCGCTGGCGAGCATCATGTTGCTCGAAGGATTGTGCACGCAGCCGACCTGATGATCCGCCAGGATCTTCATATCCGTGTAGTCCACCCAGATGCAGTGCGCCGCCAGAACGTCCGGCCCCAATAGCCCGATGCGCTCGAGGTACTGTACGGGCGTCGCGCCATTTTTCGCCAGGCTATCCATCAACTCCTTTCGCATCTCTGCCACGTGAATCAGGATGGGAGCGTTGTATTTCCGGGCCAGCCCAGCGGCATCGCGCAGCGTCTTTTCCGAGCAGGTATAAATCGAATGCGGCGCCACAGCCGCATGAATCAGCGGATCGCCTTGCCACTTCTTGATGAACTTTTCGGTGTACGCCGCCATCTCGACTTCGTTTTTGTTGTCCGGGGCAGGGAAGTCAATCCACGTTTCGCCAAGAAATCCGCGCAGTCCGGCGGCTTTGGTTTCCTCCGCGACGGCATCCTCGAAGTAATACATGTCCGCAAACGTCGTCGTGCCGCTGCGGATCATCTCCGCCATCGCCAGCCGCGTGCCCCAGCGCACATAGTCTTCCGTGACGTTACGCGCTTCGGCCGGGAAAATGTAATTGCGCAGCCAATCATCCAGCGTCACATCGTCAATCAGCCCGCGCATCAGCACCATCGGTACATGCGTGTGTCCGTTGATGAATCCCGGCAGAATCAGTTTTCCCTTCGCGTCGATAGTTTGCTTGGCGATCAGCCCTTTTGGGTACGCCATCGCCGCGCTAGGACCGAGCGCGACGATTGTGTCGCCTTTCACCGCAATGAAACCATTTTCGATGACGCGGCGATCCCCATCCATCGTGACGATCGCGCCGCCGGTAATCAGCAAATCCACCGATACTGCTTCTTTTGCCGGCGTTTGCGCATTCAGCGCTGGCGCCGCTACGAGAACGCACTGCAGGATCAAAAGGCAGAGGAGACTGGAGCAATAAAGGTATTGTGAATGACGCAAGTTCATGAACTTTCCTTCCGACAGTTGCTGCTATAAATTTGATGAATCGAACGGCTTGGGAAACAGCGTGCGCATGGGGATGGTTTCTGTTTTGCCTTTCAAATTGGAAAGAATCACCGGCACATCACCGCAGAATTCCCAGATCAACTGGCGGCAAGCGCCGCAAGGTGGTGTCAACGCATCTGTGTCTGTCACAACCGCGATCGCGTCAAAGCGCCGCTCCCCTTCGCTGATCGCTTTGAAGATCGCCACGCGTTCCGCGCACACCGTCAAGCCGTACGTGGCATTTTCCACGTTGCACCCGCCAAATACCTTCCCTGCCGTGGTGCGGAGCGCGGCTCCTACTTTGAAATTGGAAAACTTTGCATGAGCATTCTCGCGCGCCAACTTCGCCACGGAGATCAAAGCGTCATATTCGGACACGGCTTCCTCCAAATCTCATCTGACATCGCGAAAAATCATAGCGCGGAGGCGATGTCCGGAATCACGCTTCGCAACAAAGCAATGAATTGGCTCTTCACGCGTTCCGCCGTTTGCAGCACTTCGTTGTGATCGAGCGGTTGATCCAGAATCCCCGCCGCTGCATTCGTCACGCAGGAAATGCCCAGCACGCGCAACCCGGAATGGCGCGCCGCAATCACTTCCGGCACCGTGGACATCCCCACCAAATCGGCTCCGATGTTTCGCAGATAGCGAATCTCTGCAGGCGTTTCGTAGCTCGGTCCGGCCAGCGCGGCGTACACGCCCACGTCCAGATCAATCTTCAGCAGTCGCCCCTCGGCCAGCGCCAGTTCGCGAAAACGCTTGTCATAGGCCGTGCTCATGTCCGGAAAGCGCGGGCCGAAATTCTCGTCGTTGGGGCCGGAGAGTGGATTCACGCCTTGCAGGTTGATGTGATCCGAAATCACCACCAACCGGCCCTGCGTGAACTCCTTTTTGATACCGCCGGCGGCGTTCGTCAGAATGACCGCCTTCGCGCCCATCCGCGCAAATACTCGAATCGGGAAGGCCACATCCTTCACCGAGTAGCCTTCATACAAATGCACGCGGCCCTGCATCCCGGCGACTTCGGTGCCATCCACCTTGCCTATCACCAATTGCCCGGCGTGGCCGATGGCCGTCGAGCGCGGATAATCAGGAATCTTGGCGTAAGGGATTCGCGTGGCGTCGGCAAACTCGTCGGCGAACGCACCCAGTCCGGAGCCCAGCACCAGCGCAATCTTCGGGCGCAGTTTTGTTTTCTTGAGAATAAATCGCGCCGCCGTTTCGGCGCGCTCAAACTCTTCCCCAGGTTTTGCGCTCTTGCCCATAGTAAGCAGGCTCATGTGAGGATTCCCACGATGCACGCGGACATCAGATTCGCCATGGTTCCCGCAAGCATGGCTCGAATCCCGAATTTCGCCAATTGCCCGCGTTGCTCCGGTGCGAGCGCGCCAATCCCTCCGATCTGTATGCCGATGGAACTGAAATTCGCGAATCCGCACAACGCAAACGTGGCGATGGTGAACGACCGAGGGTCGAGCGTGCCTTTCAATTGCCCAAGTTTCGCGAACGCCACCACTTCATTTATCGTCATCCGCGTTCCCAGCAGGTAGCCGATCTGCGGCGCATCTTTCCAGGGCACTCCCACGAGCCATGCAATGGGCGCAAAAATCCATCCGAAGAATTGCCCCAGGCTGCTGGGGAACCACGGAAAATGATGATACGCCAACCAGCCGTGCGCGCCTCCGATCAGGTAATCCACCAGGGCCAATAACGCGATAAAGGAAATCAGCATGGCGCCCACGTTGATTGCCAGTTGCAGTCCATCCGACGTGCCGCGGGATATCGCGCCAAGAAAATTCGCCTCCTTTTCCATCTCGGGCATCTGCACGTGCCCGGCGGTCAGCGGTGTTTCCGTCTCCGGCACCAACATTTTCGCCATCAACAGCGTCCCTGGCGCGGTCATGATCACCGCCGTCAGCAAATGCTTTGCCTCCACGCCCGACGCGATATATGCCGCCATGATTCCGCCGGACACATGAGCCATGCCGCAGGTCATCACGCACATCAATTCGGATTTTGTCAGCTTGTTCAGGAAAGGGCGGATCGTCAGCGGCGCCTCCGTCTGCCCCATGAAAATGCTGGCGGCGATGTCCAGCGATTCCGCGCCGCTCGCGCCCATCACCCGCGTCATTATCCACGCAAAAGCGCGGATGAAAATTTGCATCACGCCGATGTGATAAAGAAACGCGAACACGGCCGCGATGAAGATGATTGCCGGCAATACCTGGAATGCGAAAATAAACCCGAACGAGGAACTTTTCATGCCCAGGCCGCCGAAAACAAACTCCGAGCCCGCAAAAGCGAAACTCAGCAGTTTGTTTACTGTGTCGCCCAAATACTGAAAGATGGCCCGGCCCACTTCAAATTTCAGCACGAACACGCCAAACGCCAGCTGCAGCCCCAGCCCCCACAGGATAGTTTTCAGCTTGATGGCTTTGCGCGCCGTGCTGAACAGATACGCCAGGCCAACCAGCACCAGCATCCCGAGCACACCCACGAATCTTCCCATTCTGTCTCCTTATGCGCTGCACCCCGGTAACTACAACGCCAGAATCACGATCCGCCCAGAATCCTGCGGATCAGCGCGCGGGGAGCCGGAGCGGTTTCCCCAAACGTAAAACTGGACGCAATCTTTTTCCGAGCCTCTGCCAGTTTCTCCTGCGCATTGTAGTAAATTGTCACCAGCTTTTCTCCCGCCGCAATGCGATCCCCGATGCGCTTGTGGAATTCCAGCCCCACCCCGTGGTCAATCGAATCTTCCTTCTTCTCCCTGCCGCCGCCCAGCATGGCCAGCGCAATGCCAAATTGCAGGCAATCCGTATCGCGGATGTACCCAGCCTTCGGGCTCACGATATCCTCGCGATGACACGCTAGGGGCAGCAGTGAATTATCATCAATCACGCGCGCATCCCCGCCTTGCAGCGCGATACCTTGCCGGAATTTTTCCAACGCCTGGCCCGTCGCGATCATCTTTTCCGCCAGCGCTCGCCCCTCTTCAACAGATGCCGTACGTTCGCCGAGATAGAACATCCACGCGGAAAGTTCCACACTAAGTTCGCGCAAATCGCTTGGGCCATTTCCCTTCAACACTTCAATGGATTCGATCACCTCCAGCGAATGCCCGGCCATCCGTCCCAGCGGTTGCTCCATATCGGTAATCAGCGCCACGGCTTTCTTGCCCATGCGTTGCGCAATCTCCACCATCACTTCGGCCAGAAGCACCGCGTCGGATTCCTTCGCCATGAATGCGCCTGAGCCCGTCTTCACATCCAGAACCAACGCATCAATGCCCTCGGCCAATTTCTTGCTCATGATCGAAGCGCAAATGAGCCCGACATTTTCAACCGTGGAAGTAACATCGCGCAGCGCATAAATCTTCTTGTCCGCCGGAGCGATTTCCGCCGTTTGCCCGATCAGTCCCATGCCGCATTCGCGCAGCACGCGTCGAAACTCGCTCAAGCTGAGCGCCGTATTGAATCCCGGAATCGCTTCCAGTTTGTCCAGCGTTCCGCCCGTGTGCCCCAACCCGCGACCGCTGATCATCGGCACCGTCAAGCCGCCCGCCGCAACAATCGGCGCCAGAATCAGCGAAGTTTTGTCTCCCACGCCGCCTGTTGAGTGCTTGTCCACCTTTTTTCCGGGAATGTCTGCGTGACTCACCACTTCGCCGGAATGCAGCATCGCCTCCGTCAGCGCGGTCAGTTCCGCGCGGCTCAACCCGCGAATCCACGCAGCCATCAGCCACGCGGCCATCTGATAGTCGGGAATATCGCCTTTCGTGTAGCTCGCAACGAGGAACGCGATCTCCTCGGGGGTATGCTCCCCGGAATCACGTTTTTTTCGGATGAGGTCGACGGCGCGCATGCTCTTGTAAAGGAAGTGCGAGCCTAACATCCACGCAAATAGCCGTCAACGCACCGGCACATCGCTGCTCTTTCCTCCACTCTTCGCCTCTCCCTGTGTGCCCCGCACTTGCTCATTTTCCCCTGCTGGTATATTTTTCGCGTAACGCTCCATCGGGAGAATGAATGTCTCGAAAGTCCAAGATAGCCGTCGTCGGCAGTGCCAATGTTGATCTAACCACCTTCAGTGATACCTTCCCGCGTCCTGGCGAAACTCTCTTCGGCAAAAGCTTCCATCTGGGTTTTGGCGGAAAGGGCGCCAATCAGGCAGTGGCGGCACGCCTGTGTGGCGCTGACGTGCTGATGATTGCGAATGTGGGCAACGACCTCTTCGGTCAGGCCACGGTGGATAATTTCACCAAAATGGGCGTTGATGCGTCTTACGTGCGCATCATTGATGGAGTTTCCAGCGGCGTGGCTCCGATTTTAGTCGAACCCAACGGCCAGAATCGTATCATCGTCGTGAAGGGCGCGAACGATACTCTCAAACCGGCCGACGTGGATGCGGCTTCTTCCGCGCTGCGCAGCGTGGACACGATTGTGTTGCAGTTTGAAATTCCCTTGGACACCGTCGCCTACACCGTGCAATTCGCTCGCAAACACGGCATTCGTTGCATTGTAAATCCCGCTCCAGCTCAACCTCTCCCCCCGGACGGCCTCCGCGCTGCGGACTATTTCGTGCCCAATGAAACCGAAGCCGAGTTGATCACCGGTCTGCCCGTTCATTCCACTGAGGAAGCCCAGAAATGTTCCGCTGCCCTTGTTCAACAAGGCTTCCGCCGCGTGATTATTACCCTTGGCGAGCGCGGATCACTCCTGGCCACTTCTGATGGCTGCGAGCTTCTGCCGCCATTTCCTGTGACCCCCACGGACACCACCGGTGCGGGCGACGCCTTCATCGGCAGCTTTGCCGCGTTTCTTGCCGAAGGTCTTCCCGAAAAAGACGCACTCGCCCGGGCCAGCCTCTATGCCGCTCTTTCCACTAGGCGAATCGGAACGCAATCCTCCTTCCACTCGCGCGCGGAGTTCGATGCAGAGTGGGCGCGTCGTTCTGGAAAACCATAATGGTTTCCTAATTACCCGCACGCCTGGCATCTTCCGGGAGACTTCCGTTTTTCATAACTGCTTCAATTTCTCGGCTACCTAGCAATTTCTTCCACAGGTTGCATCGGTACTTTTAACTTGACACTTTCCCGAGCGCAACACTAACCTGTGTTCACTTTTAGCGTGGGGTAAAACTTCTGAGAGGCGTTCTGCGCCAAAATCCTCCCATTTTCGTAGCGGAGGACGTTGCTTCTATTTCCGGTTCTTGCCCGTGCAGCTCGCGGTCTCCTGGGCGGCGCTTGTTTAAGGATTCTCCCACTTTTTTCGGCCATGTAATCGATGGGCTGGAACAGATAGAGTCGAGCGCCTAAGTCTGCACGGACGTGAATGCCGATAGATTTCTGAATTTGTTTGTATCTCGCATCAAGCGGAAGTAATCGAATCTTAAGTCTGGCTGTTCGGGGAAACCGGGGTTATCGAAAGGAGTTTTGCTTATGAGGGGTAGATTGTTTTTCTCGTTGGTGGCATGTCTCGTAGTCCTTTGTCTCTCTCCCGCATCCCAAGGCCAGGCGACGGCCAGTTTTTCTGGAGCCGTCCTGGACACTTCCGGCGCCGCCATCTCCGGCGCCACGGTCACCGCTACCTCGCAGGGGACCGGTGTATCCCGCCAGACGAAGACCGATGATTCCGGCCATTACCTTTTCCCTTTGCTTCCGGTGGGAATCTATACCGTGCGCGTGGAATTCCAGGGCTTCCGACCCTCGGAGACAAAAGATTTGCGCTTGCAGGTGGACGAGGCCCGTGAAGTTGATTTCACTCTCGCCCCCTCCACAGTCTCCTCCAAAGTAGAAGTGTCGGCCTCTGCCGTCGCTGTCGAAACCGCCAATCCCTCTCTCGGCCAGGTTATCACCTCAGAGCAGGTGACCCAGCTTCCCCTGAATGGCCGCGACTTTGTGCAACTCGCCACCCTCACGCCGGGCACTACCCAGGAGACCAACGGCCTTAGCTTCTTCAACGGCGCACCGAGCAGCGAAGTCTCCGCTCGCGGCTCCTTCTCTCTGTCCGTTGGTGGCTCCCGCCCCAATAGCACGGATTGGCTTCTCGATGGCAACGACAACAATGAATTGACCGCTGGCGGCATCGCGATTCTCTCCTCCATCGATTCCATTCAGGAGTTTAAAGTTCTCACCTACAACTACTCGGCCGAATATGGAACCCGCGGAGGCCCCACGGTTCTGGTTACCACGAAATCGGGCGCAAACGAATTTCACGGCTCACTGTTTGAATTCTTTCGCAATACCTCGCTGGACGCCAAGAGCTACTTCGCTGTCTTGCCGGAAAAGTTCAACCTCAATCAGTTTGGCGGCTCCGTTGGCGGGCCCATCCGCAAGAACAAGACCTTCTTTTTCATTGATGGCGAACAAAAGTACCAACGCAAAGGTGTTACCTTCACCGGCTTGGTTCCCAGCGTTGCGGAGCGCGGCGGCGATTTTTCCAAAGATCCCTTCGGCAACGTCATCGGGCCGCCGACCCCCGACCTCAATATCCCGGGTAATTGGGATCTGCCGGCAGGTGCAATCTACAACCCCAACTTGGGGCCATTGAATGGAACGGGCGCCTCTTCCAACCCGAGCGCAGCGGCCAACATCTATTTTCAGTGTGATGGCAGTGGCAATCCCTTGCCGCTGAATACGAACGGGAGTCAGCAGGCGGGAACCCCGTGCTACAAGATTCCCACTGGCTTGATCAATCCAGTTGCCGCACAGATGATCAATCTTTTCCCGCTCCCCAACGTCACGGGCAACAATTCCTACAACTACGTCAATGAACCTGTTCGGGCATTGAACGAAACCAAATTTGACGTCCGCCTGGACCACAATTTCTCACTCTCTGACACGATGTTTGCACGTTTCAGTTACGATCAGGCCTTCTCGGATGTTCCCGGCGGGGCAAACCCGCCCAGTTTCGCCGAGGCCAATCCCTTCGGCAGCACCCAGGGAATAATCAACCACGGGAGGAACATCGCCCTTTCGGAGACGCACATTTTTTCGCCCACCACCGTCAATCAGGCCAGCGTTGGCTATAACCGTATTTTCGACTACATCACCTCGCAGGGTTATAGGACCTGCGATTCACAGATTCTCCAGATCCCCGGCGCAAATCTCAACTGCAACGCCAGTAACCAGTGTGTCGCCCCCTTTATCAGTTGTGGTTTGACTTCCACGCAATTTGACGGCGGTTATTGGTCTCTCGGCGACCGCGGCTTCGCTCCCTTCATCGGCGGCACCAACATCTTTACCTTTAACGATACACTCGACCTCATTCGCGGCAAGCACGACATCAAGGTCGGCATGGGTATCCGCGCTAATCAGATGAACGTGCAAACGGAAGGTTTCCAGGATGGCTACTGGATCATCAGCGGCCTTTGGACCAACAATCCCGTATCCGACTTCCTCATGGGCCTGCCTAGTCTTGCCATTCACGATCAAACCTTCGAAGGCACCACCACCGGCCGCCGTTGGAAGATGTTTCGTCCATTTGTCCAGGACGATTGGCGCCTCAGCCGCAACCTCACCCTGAATCTGGGCTTTGCCTGGAATTTGACCACGCCCATCTCTGAAGAGGACAACCGTGAAGCCAATTTCAATCCGGCCACCGGGATATTCCAGATTGCTGGTCAGGGTGCGAATAAATGGGCGGGCATTGAGTTCGATAGAAGGGCCGTCGAACCCCGCATCGGACTGGCGTGGAAGCCATTTGGCAAGGACAACACCGCCGTTCGCGGCGGCTATGCCATCTTCCATGACTCTTCCTGGAACATGGGAGCGCAAGGTTTGTGGCAGAACCCGCCCTACTATGCCGAATCCGACTACTTTGGCTTTGGCGGCGCCTGCACGTTTGTCTACGCTGCCTGCGCTACTACGTATGGTTTGACTCCCACGGCTCAGCCGATCTCTTCCACAGCACTTTCAGGTTCGATGCTGTCGGGCTTTCAGTCCTTTACTTCCGCGCCTAATCCGAATGATTTCACGGGCACCATTCTTGCCCAGAACAACAATTTCAAGCTCGGCACGATCCAGCAGTTCAACATCGACGTCGAGCGCCAAATTCCTGGCCAAATTGTTCTCACTGTTGGTTATGCCGGGTCGCGCAATGACCACCTCTTGATCTATGGGAATAACCTGAACGTCACCACTCCCGTGGCTTGCGGCCAAGTCTCCGGATACACTCTCGGATGCGGTCCAGGTGGAACGTTTATTGGCTTGCCTCCCCAGTTCGCTAATTTTCCCTATTCCACGATCGCCAACGTCACTGACCAGGGTGTTTCCCACTACAACGGTTTGCAGGTTAAGGCGGAGACAAAAGGTTCACGCTACGGAATCTATGCCCTGATCAGTTACACCTACGCCCGCACCTACGATAACGGCCTCACGGATGGTTTGGGGAGTTCCATCGGTGCCACGTATTATCCGCTGCCCGGTTGGTCCAAGCTCGATTGGGCGCTTTCTCAGATCAACCTTAACAACAACTTCACCGCCAGCGTCATCTACGATCTGCCCTTCGGCAAAGGCAAGCAGTTTGGCCACGACTGGAGCGGACCTCTAAACACCGTGCTTGGAGGCTGGCAGTTGACCCTCATTCAGAAAATTACTTCGGGTTTCCCGGTCTTCGTCGTGGACAGCGATAACGGCTTTACCTACAGCGGCGCCACCTACGGGGCTGGCGTAAACTTCCAAAACAATGGCAACAGCTTCATCCGTCCCGACCAGGTTGGCGATCCCAACAAGGCGGGCCCTGTGGCTGCCAATCCGGGTTGCACAGCCCCCACGCAAATTCACACCACTACGAATTGGTTTAATCCTTGCGCTTTTGCATTCCCTGCCAACGGCGAACTCGGCGATGCTTCGCGCACCCCGGTTTCTGGTCCGGGTTTCGTTAACACAGACTTCTCCGCCATCAAACAGTTCTCTCTTCCCTGGGAGAACATGGGTCTGAATTTCCGTGTGGAGTTCTTCAACCTGTTCAATCATCCCCAATTCGCTCTCCCTGTTCCGGGATCGGGGTATGCAGATATCAATTCCACCGGCTTTGGCGCAATTTCCTCCACCGTCAACAACTCGCGCGTCCTGCAATTCGGACTGAAACTGAACTTTTAGCCCTCTTTGCGGCTAGGGACAAGTTTCAGACCCCGCTTTTCAACTCTTTCCGGCCGCCCTGATCGCCTCAAGGCGGCCTTCTTCTGAGCATCGTATGCGCCGCTGGCCAAAATCCATTGGAAGTCCTGTCTTGGAAAGTCTGCCCTACGCCATTGAATCCTCGCGCGACGTCTTCACCCATCACGACAAGATCGTCGAAGTAGCATCGTGGATGGCCTATGAAGAACTGCCCAAGCCCAATTTCGCGCTTCCTTTCGGCGTCGGTCAGGGCGACGCCAAGGAAGCCATCGATTTCGTAATGGTGGCGAACTCCGTTGATACCGCTTTCACCGATTTTTCGACCCACGAGAAATTCCAGGTGGATTACCTCGATAAACGCTGGTCCGATTCGGAGGCCGAGTTTGCCTGCCTTAAACGCGCCATGGACGACGGCACCCCCGTCCTCGATGGCAACTTCCTCGCGACGATTACCCGCGCGGAACTCGCCAAAATTTTCTCCGGCAATATCGAAATGCCCATGCTCGACGAGAAACTTGCCGTCTTGCACCAGGTCGGCAAAGTGCTCAGCGAAAAATACGCCGGCCGCTTCCACAATTTCGTGCAGTCCTGCTCGCCGTGTCTCTACGACAACGGAAATGGCTTAATCGAACGCCTCGTCGGCGAATTTCCACGTTTCAACGATGTCAGCCTGCTCGAGGGCCACGAAATCAAGTTCTATAAGCTCGCGCAACTCGGCATCTGGATGCTTTACGCCACCCTCCACGCTTCCGGCAAGTTCCGCCTCGATGATCCCGAGAAAATGTCCGCCCTTGCCGATTATATTGTTCCCGTGGCCCTGCGCCTTCACGGCATCACCAGTTATTCGCCGCAACTCGAACAGGCCATCAACTCCCATCAGCTCATCCCGCGCGATTCCCGCTGGGAGATCGAAATCCGCGCCCACTGCTTGTACGCCACGGCTCTTCTTCGCGAAGAGATCAATAACAGGCGCCCCGCCGACCGGCAAGTCATCATTCCGCAGATTGATGCGCGCTTCTGGACGCATTTCCACACCACCGCCTGGCCGCATCACCTGACGAAAACTATTATGTATTAGAGTTGCAGGGTGATTTGTTCTGTTCCGGCGAGAGGAATACGTTCATGAAAACGATGTTTCGCATGTGTGTGCTGGCAATCGTTGTCGCGACCTGTGCCGTTGCGCTTCCGGCGCAGGGCAAACGCAAAGTGATTATCGATCAGGACGCCGCCGGCCCCGGCGGTACGGACATGCAAGCGATCCTCTCCCTGATCAACTCTCCCGATACCGATGTGCTAGGAATCACCGTTCTGACTGGTGACGCCTGGCGCGATGAAGAAGTTCTTCACACATTGCGCTTGATGGAAATCATCGGCCGCACGGACATCCCCGTTGTGCCGGGTGCCGCGTTTCCGCTGGTCAACAGCAAGGAATACATCGCCAAATGGGAAACGCTGCACGGCAAACTCGTCTATCAAGGCGCCTGGAATTTCTCCAAGGGCCATCCGGTACACGGCCCGTATGACATTCCTCCGATGCCCGAAGGCAAGCCCTCCCTGCAAGCCGCCAAAGAGGATGCCGCTCATTTCCTGGTTCGCACCGTCCGGCAATATCCCCACGAAGTCACGATTTACGCGGCGGGCCCGATGACCGATTTAGCAATGGCCATCGCCATCGACCCGCAATTCCCCGAACTCAGCAAAGAACTCATTCTCATGGCAGGCAGCATCAATCCGCAAACCGACGACCCGGAGTTTTCGCTCACGCCAACCCGCGAATTCAACTTCTGGATGGATCCCGAAGCGTCCCACGCCGTCCTGCATGCGCATTGGCCGCGCATCGCCCTGACCACCGTGGACATTTCCGTCAAGACGCGCATGGAGAAAGACCTGATCGAGCGTGTCCGCCAGAGTCCTACGCCAGCCGCTCAATACGTGGCGAAGTATGCCGAAGCCAATTATTTGTGGGATGAACTGGCGGCAGTTGCTTGGCTCGATCCTTCCATCATCACGAAATGGAAAAAACTCTACGTGGATGTGGACGTGGACCACGGCGCAGGTTACGGAAACACCCTTGTGTGGCCGCCGGGACTCCAGCCAGGAATGGGCGAAGCCCTCGTGGAAGTTCAGGATGACCTGGACAAACAGAAATTCTACAAGGAGTATGTCGAGTTGCTTTCGCGGCCGACTCCCGGTGCCAAAAACCCAACAGGGAATTAGCGTGACTTGGCGGCGCATCTCACCGCGCGCCGCCAACCCACATCATCTCAGCCCAGATGGTGTAAAATCCGCCTACCACCCAGCAGGAGAAGAAGGATGAGCGAAGAGAAACCCATGCGTCTGGATATCCGGGATCGGCTGGGAAACCCCCTGGATACAAGCCCCACGCAACATGCAATCGCCACTCTTCAAGGGCAAGCGCTCGCCGCAAACCGCGGCACTTCGCTGAACCTCGATTGGCTGGAGCAGGTTCGTGTGAACACCAGCGCCGTCGAGCGTCGCGCCGCCACTCTCGTAACTCGCCGAACCGTGAAAAAAGACTGGCAGATCGCTTGGATGCTCCGCGCCATTACCTGTATGGACCTCACCACCCTGAGTGGTGACGACACCGACGACCGCGTCCGCCGCCTCTGCGCCAAGGCGCGCCATCCCATCCGCCAGGAAATTGTCGAAAAACTGGGCGTCGCGGAATTGGGGATCCATGTAGGCGCAGTTTGTGTCTATCATGTTTTCGTCGAGGTGGCCCGGCAAGCTCTGGAAGGGACGAAGATCCCCGTGGCCGCCGTCTCCACTGGATTTCCCACGGGTTTGAATCCTCTCGAAGAACGAATCGCGGAAATTCGCCGCTCGGTGGAGGCGGGTGCGCAGGAGATTGACGTCGTCATCACGCGTGCTCACGTCTTCGGCGCGCAGTGGCAACGTCTGTACGACGAAATTCTCGCCTTCAAGGACGCCTGCGGCCCCGCTCACATGAAGGTCATCCTGGGAACGGGTGATCTGGTGACTCTGCGCAACGTCGCCCGCGCCAGCCTGGTGGCGATGATGGCGGGCGCGGACTTCATCAAGACTTCGACGGGAAAGGAAAGTGTGAACGCCACGCTGCCCGTGGGCCTCGTGATGACCCGGGCGATTCGCGAATACGCTCAAGAAACCGGCATGGCCGTAGGTTTCAAACCGGCGGGCGGGATTCGCACCGCCAAGCAATCCGTCGAATGGCTCTCTCTGATGAAAGAAGAGCTGGGAAACTCCTGGCTCGAGCCGCACCTTTTCCGCATTGGCGCCAGCGGCATGCTGGGCGATATCGAGCGGCAACTGGAATTTCATGTCACGGGGAGATACTCGGCGGAGTATCGCCATCCCCTGGCGTAACGGGAAACGAAGTAAGATCAATCCACTTTTAGGAAAGACGGGAGAAACGATGCCAAAAAAGTCCGGTGCAAGAGAAGCGCAAGTGATACTTCATCTCTACGACCTTCGCCGCGAGCCTGAAATGCGCAAGGCCCGCGACTGGTGGGTCGGACAATTCTGGCCGGCCAGCGCGGACGATTTCATGAAGGTGGCCATGGCCATGGGCACGCAGGAAAACAACTGGCTGCGGCAAGTGGGAGGCTATTGGGGGATCGCCGCTTCCCTGGTGCTCCAAGGTGCGGTGAACGAGGAATTGTTTCTGCGTCCAGCCTTCAGCGGCGAAATGTTCCTGATCTTCGGGAAGGTACAGCCGTTCCTCACAGAACTTCGCGAAAAGATAGGCGATCCGGAATTGTTCCTGGATGTGGAAAAGGTGATCACGAATACGAAGTGGGGCCGCGATCGCTTGAAATTCATTCTGAAGCGGGTGGAAACCATGCGCGAGAGGATGGCGAAGAAAACCTGACCCGCACGAGCACGCTCGATTGAGAAACCTGCCGCGGAGGACATAGCGCAATAATGAGCGTAGTCGAAAAATATAAATCGATGGAGTACGGCCCTGCCCCGGAAGATCCCAAGGAGTCCTTGCAGTGGCTGGATCGCCATAACCGGCGATTCGGCCATTTCATCGGCGGCGCGTGGAATGCTCCCGCGGATGGAACCTATTTCGAGACCAGCGACCCATCCACCGGTGAAAAAATCGCCGATGTGGCGCAGGGCAGCGCCGCGGACATCTCGGCTGCCGTAAAAGCGGCGCGCAAGGCTCTGCCCGGTTGGCAGAAGCTCTCCAGCCATGAGCGGGCCCGCTTTCTTTACGCTTTGGCGCGTCACGTCCAAAAACACGCTAGGCGCCTCGCGGTGCTTGAAACGCTCGATAATGGCAAACCGATCCGCGAGAGCCGCGACATTGATATCCCTCTTGTCGCGCGCCATTTTTATTATCACGCTGGTTGGACGCAGCTCTGGCAAAGCGAATTCCCGGGTTACCAGCCCTGTGGCGTCATCGGCCAGATCATCCCCTGGAATTTTCCGCTCCTGATGCTGGCGTGGAAGATTGCTCCCGCGCTCGCCACGGGAAACACGGTGGTGCTGAAACCCGCCGAGTACACTCCCCTGACCGCGCTGGCCTTCGCGGAAATCTGCACGGAGATCGGCCTGCCACCGGGCGTCGTGAACATCGTCACCGGAGACGGCCACACGGGCGAAGCACTGGTCAACCATCCTGACGTGGACAAGATTGCCTTCACCGGCTCCACCGAAGTAGGCCGCGCCATCCGCAAAGCCGCCGCCAATTCCCATAAGCGCATCTCGTTGGAACTCGGCGGCAAGTCGCCTTTCATCATTTTTGAGGACGCCGATCTCGATAGCGCCGTCGAAGGTTTGGTGGATGGCATATGGCTCAACCAAGGCCAGGTCTGCTGCGCGGGTTCGCGCCTGTTGATGCAGGAAAGCATCGCCGAAAAGCTTACGCGAAAATTGCAAGCGCGCATGAGCACATTGCGTGTCGGCGCGCCGCTCGACAAGGCTGTTGACATCGGCGCCATCGTCGCCCGCGTGCAATGGGAGCGCATCGAGCGCCTGGTGAAGCAAGGTGTCGCGGAAGGCGCCACATGCTGGCAGCCAGAAATGGTCATGCCTTCGCGCGGACTGTTCTACAAGCCCACGCTCCTCAGCAACGTCCATCCCACTTCCATCGTCGCACAGCAGGAAATCTTCGGCCCCGTGCTTGCTTCGATGACCTTCCGCACCCCGCGCGAAGCCGTCGAGCTTGGCAACAACACGGTCTATGGTCTGGCCGCGAGTGTCTGGAGTGAAAGTGTGAATGTATCGCTGCAAGTTGCGGCGCAGATCAAAGCCGGAGTCGTGTGGGTCAACAGCACCAACTTGTTCGACGCGGCTTGCGGCTTCGGCGGCTACCGTGAAAGCGGATTCGGGCGCGAAGGCGGCAGGGAAGGATTGCTGGAGTACATCGAGCCGGAGTGGTTTCGCAAGGCACCTCCGATTCGCGCGAAATCTGCGCCAAAGAACGGCAAGCCCGAGGTGGCCAATCCGGCGATCGACCGCACGGTAAAACTTTTTATCGGCGGCAAACAGGCGCGTCCCGATTCAGGTTATGCGCTGGAAATTCGCGGCAGCCACGGTGAATTGCTCGGCGAATCGCCACTTGGCAATCGCAAAGACATTCGCAACGCCGTGGAGGCCGCTCGCAAAGCGGAGACCTGGGCAAGAGCCACCGCTCACAACCGCGCCCAGGTGCTCTACTACCTGGCCGAAAATCTTTCGCAGCGCGGAAAAGAGATTGCCTCCCGCCTTTCCTCTGCAGTCGGCAAGAAACAGGCCACCGACGAAGTGCGCCTCAGCATCGAACGCCTGTTCGCCTACGCGGCCTGGGCTGACAAATACGAAGGCGCGGTGCACAACCCTCCGTTTCGCAACATTGCCATTGCCATGAACGAACCCGTTGGCACCGTGGGCGTAATCTGCCCTTCCGACACGCCGTTGCTGGGATTTTTCTCGCTGGTGCTTCCGTTGCTCAGCGCGGGGAACACGGTGGTGGCTGTGCCGTCGGAATCCTATCCTCTAATTGCGGGCGATCTGTACCAGGTGTTCGAGACGAGCGATCTTCCCGCCGGCGCGGTCAATCTCGTTACCGGGCGCGCCGGAGAACTGCTAAAGGTCTTGGCGGAACACGATAATCTGGACGCCGTCTGGTGCTATGGAGACGCGGCCCTCTGTGCCACCGCCAAAGCTCTTTCCATCGGAAACCTGAAGCAGGTTTGGACCAATGAAGGCCGCGAGTTGGATTTCTTCAGTGCGGAGCAAGCAGAAGGCCGCTGGTACCTGGAGCACGCCTATCAAGTGAAGAATATCTGGGTACCCTACGGCGAATGACGAATCACCAATCCATTCTTTAATCCGCGTTCTTTAATCCCCGTCATCTCGAGCGGAGTCTGCGCAGCGAGATACGGTTTTGCATCGCACGCCTTCTGTGCGATGAATCCCTCTATCTGCCCGATGGAGTCATCGCCTTGACTTGGCCCAGCCCTCTGGCAGGTCCTTCTCTATTTCGTCAAATTCAGTCGCCCCAAACCATGACCCCGCCAATCGTCAAAAAAAAGGGGATGGCCGCAGCCATCCCCTTTCGGAATTGGGTTTGCCGGGCCGCCTTCTTGAAGCCGGCCCGGCTGGAGTTTACTTCACGCTGTTGATGATGCCAACGCCGGTCGTGCCGCTTTTCCCGGTTCCGGTCGTGAACGGTGAACCGCCCACGGCGGTCAGGGTTACTACGCCCTTAGAAACGGCCACTGTGTAAACCGCGACGCCGCTTGGCGGTGTTCCGCCAGCCGCGCCAGCCAACGCCACGAATACGTACGAGCCCGTTGGGTCAATGGTGACTTGGCCTGCGCCGGACGGCACGGAGATTGGTGTCCCAGCCGTCAGCGTGTTCAACGCTACGTTAAAGTAGAACGGCGTGATCGAGTTCGCCTTCGCGTCGGTGACCAATACGAAGCGGTCGGTCGGATCAACCACCACTCCCGCAGGCTGCATCGCCCCGGTGATGCTGGTGCCCGTACCGATTTGAAGCAACCCACCGTCGGTACCGCCAGTCCCAACCGGATTGATCGAAAAGAAGTGGAGCATTAGCCCCGTTCCATCAACGGCGAACAAGTACTGGCCAGAACCGTCAACCGCACCCACGGTCCAGTTTCCAGCAGGCGTTTCAGGTATCGCTCCGGCGGTGAAGATGCCGCCAGACAAAACGAGCGGCGTGATGGTTCCAGCGGAGGATAGGGCGTAAATGATGGTGCCCTGTGGATGGCCGGCCAGCCCCTGAAGGCCGGTAATGGCCGGCGTCGTAGAGGAAGTTGACACCAGCACCAGGCTATTCGTTGTGGCGTTGTACCAGTAGCTGTACACCACATTGTTCGTTGTGTCGGCGGCATATACGTATTGGCCGCTGGGATCCGCAATCACAGGGCCTGCGGCGCCCGGCAATGTTACTGGCGAATTCGCCAGTGCGGTGATGGCCGGAGCGTTTGCGGCGTTGAGATCGAAGCCAGCCAGCTTCTTGCCGGAAGCGCTTCCCGTGAAGAAGAGGCTCCCAGTCACACTGGTTCCTATCTGTCCGTTGCCGGCAACACTCGGGTACGGAGAGTTCGGATCGGCTGTAAGAACGCCCGCTGCAGCGGTGAACGCGGAGACGTCTCCTGTCGTCGGGTCGGCGGTCAAGGCTTCTGCCGGTGTCACGTTCGCGGCAGCAGCGCCGTTATCGAACGTAACGTAGAGTGGCGAGGGATCGGTGCTGGCGGAAGTCAGTGTCGTCAGCGCGCCGGTCGAGCCAATCTGGAAGAGAGAAATGGTGTTGGAGAAATTATTGTCAACGGCCACGAGCGTCGAACTCGGATCGACGGCGATGCCGTTCGGTGAAGAACCTGTAAATATTAGTGTATTTCCCCCAATGGCCGCGCCAATGGCGCCACCCGTGCCGACGCTGAAGGAGTAAACGTTGCCATTGGTGCTATCCAACTCATAGATGTACTTATCGTTGGGAGTGACGACGACGTTGGTCAGCCCGGCTGCGTTCGCATTCGCGAAGGGTGAGGTGGCGATACCCGTGAGTAAGCCCGTGGTCCCGATAGTGAACCCGTATACATTGGTTCCTCCATCAGGCACGTAGAGATATGTGTTGGTCGGATCGATGGTGCCGTAGAACGGCCCACCGACACTTCCTGCCGTGTACGGTGCTGCCGCCACTGCCGGTGGATTGGCTACCAGGACGCCGGTTCCCGGCGTGATTGTGAAGCCGCTCACATTTCCAGTGCCATTATTGATTGTGAAGAGATAGGCGCCCGAATGATCGATCAAAACATCCGTCGGACCCGAGCCCGCTCCCGCCGATATCGGGGCAATCGCTGTCAGGGCTCCAGTGGTCTGGTTAATGGTAAAGCCCGACACTAGGTTCGTACCTCCATCTATGACGTAAATGAAGCTGCCCGTTGGATCGATCACGCCCTTATTGTTAGCCTGACCGGTGCCCGCGGGGTAGGGCTCGCCTGCCAAGGACGAGTTTTCGACAATCGCTCCTGTGGTGGGGTTGATGTCATAGACGTGCACGTAACTGCTCCCATCAATCGAGTACAGGAAGTTGCCGGATGGATGCACGACAACTTGCTGAGGCGCGGCCGCAGAGAACTTGGCTAAGAATTCCAGCGCTCCACCAGCCGGATTCGGAGCGTATTCCGAAATCGAGGGACCGCCCGAATTGGCGATGTAGGCGAACCGCGCCACGGCAGCTGTCACGCTAATCGTTGCTGTGCCCGATACGCTGCTAGGATTGCCGTTCACAGGTAGTTTTCCTGTTACTACGCAAGAGGCACCCGCTGCTGAGGTTGTGGTCACCACCAGACCCGTTGTCGTGCCGATGCTGGCCGCGCCCACTGGCATGCAGGAAATCGACCAAGTCACCGCGGTTGTTGCCACGGGTTGCGTCGAACCATCGCTGAAGGATTCCGTCGCGCTGTATTGCAAGGTCTGGCCGGCCCCAAGCGTAGCCGTCGGCGGCAACGGATTCAGACCGACTGGGACGACCGCGCCACCCACCGTCAAACTGGCAATGTTGGAATTGGCGCCGAGGTAGGTAGCCGAGATTTGTGTGGTACCGGAAGCAGCCACGGCCGTTGCCAACCCATTGGTGGCGTCCTGGGTGCTATCGATGGTCGCCACGCCGGTCTGCGAGGAGAGCCAGGTTGCTGCAGCGGTGACATCCTGCCCCGCAGTTGAGGTTCCATCGGGATTCAGGATCGTCGCAGTCGCTTTAAACTGAAATGTGCCGCCCACGCCGGGGATCGTGGCGATCTGCGGAGTTACAACAAGATTTGAAGCACCCGTCACCGAAAGCACTGCTGGCGATGACGTGACGGATCCCAAACTCGCGGTAATGTTGGAAGTGCCGGCAGCCTTAGCCGTCGCAACGCCACCAGAGCTGATCGCGGCTACCGTGGTACTTGACGAAGCCCAAGTAAGGCTGGAATTGTTTGTCAGATTCTGCGTCGACCCATCGCTATATTGACCGCTCGCTGTAAACTGCTGCGTTTGCCCTACGTTTACCGGGGCACTGGCAGGCGAAACCGTTATGTAGTGTAGGGACGGTGCAGAGCTGCCACAGGCTGCCAACCACAGTATGCATAGCAGCGATGCCACACCCAATGCGGAAAATCCGGTCTTTCTAATCATGACGCCTCCTCAGCGCAGGGAAAAGCAGAAGAACCCTCGGCAGAGACAGTGGTGCTAACCAGGCAATCGTTGATAGGCTGCGGAGTAGGGCGAGCGGGCGAGGAACACACTCCGAACATAATTATGACCGCACCACAGATGCCTCTGTTCCAATGCAAGATACTTGATTCCCGTTCTGAAACAAAGTGACTGCCTAACCATCCGTTATGTATGAATAAACAGCACGGGGCAGAAAGCGGCCGTCGCAAGCCATCCAAGCCGCGTTCCTGGCCGGTTCATTAGAAGACTGTAACAAGCCGCGCAGGCTAGACTTACAAGGCTCTTGCGACGATAATCTGTCGCCTGGCGGTGGGAGGTCTTTATTGAACCGACAACCCCCGTCGCCCCTCTCCCCTCATCCTTCCGAAAAATGAGACTATAGGGGCCGGATTTCGCCCAAGGAACCTACGCTCATGCCTAGACTTCAGACCATCGAAGACCACCGCCTCGAGGAAGCCCGGCTTCGCAAGAAACATTGGAAGCGCTGGGGGCCTTACCTCGCCGAACGGCAATGGGGCACGGTGCGCGAGGACTACAGCAAAGACGGCACCGCCTGGGAGTCTTTCCCCTTTGAACACACCCACGCACGCGCGTATCGCTGGGGAGAGGACGGAATCGGGGGATTCTCTGACCGCCATCAGATGATCTGTTTCGCTTTGGCACTCTGGAATGGCCGCGATCCCATTTTGAAAGAGCGTCTGTTCGGCTTGACTGGGAATCAGGGTAACCACGGCGAAGATGTGAAGGAATACTATTTCTATCTCGATTCCACGCCCACGCACAGCTACATGCGCATGCTCTACAAATATCCCCAGGCGGAGTTTCCCTATGCTCAATTGCTCGAGGAAAATCGCCGCCGCGGACGCACCGCCCCCGAATTTGAATTACTGGACACGGGGGTCTTCGCGGAAAGTCGTTACTTTGATGTATTCGTCGAGTACGCCAAGTGTGACGTCGAAGATGTCTTGATCAAAATTACGGCCGTCAATCGCGGGCCGGATTCCGCCGTTCTTCATCTTCTACCGACTCTGTGGTTCCGCAATACCTGGTCGTGGGGGAAAGATTTGCGGCGTCCCATCGTATGCAAAGCCCCGGAGACTCCGGGAGCCGTCTGTGCCGAATTGCAACACTGGCAATATGGCAAGCGCTGGCTGCTCTGTGCGGGAAAGCCCGAGCTCCTCTTCACCGAAAACGAAACCAACTACGCCAAAATTTTCAACTTTCGCAGCCGCACTCCTTATGTGAAGGACGCCTTCCATGAATGGTTGATTCATGGCAATCACGCTGCGGTAAACCCGGAACGTACTGGCACAAAGATTGCCGCGCATTACCCGCTCCAATTGGATCCTGGCGAATCAGTGACTCTCAAACTTCGCCTGACGGACATCGATCCTTTGGGTGGCATGGACGCCGATTCACCCATGGTGGGCACCATCACCTCGCCCGCGCATCAGGAGCGCGCCGAAGGTGTTCCTGGCACCAATGATTTCGGCGCGGGCTACGACGCTCTGTTTGCTCAGCGCCAGAAAGAAGCCGACGAGTTCTACAGTTCCCGCCTGACAAAGGAACTCTCCTCCGATGCGCATCAGGTAATGCGGCAGGCCTACGCGGGCATGCTTTGGTCGAAGCAGTTTTACCACTACGACGTGCACACCTGGCTCGAGGGCGACCCCGCCGGGCCAGTTCCTCCCGAAGAACGCTGGGAAGGCCGCAACAAAGACTGGACCCACCTGTACAACGATGATGTCATTTCCATGCCGGACAAATGGGAATACCCCTGGTACGCAGCGTGGGATCTGGCATTTCATACGCTCCCCTTGGCGCTGGTGGACCCCGATTACGCCAAAGAACAACTGATTCTCCTGCTTCGCGAGTGGTACATGCATCCCAACGGGCAACTCCCCGCCTACGAATGGACCTTCGGCGACGTCAACCCGCCGGTGCATGCCTGGGCGGCATGGCGCATCTACAAAATCGAGCGGCGCGTCCGCGGCGTGGCGGATCGCGGCTTTCTCGAACGCGTCTTCCACAAACTTCTGCTGAATTTCACGTGGTGGGTGAACCGCAAGGATCCTGACGGCCGCAACATTTTCCAGGGCGGTTTTCTGGGTCTGGACAACATCGGAGTCTTCGACCGCTCGGCACCGCTCCCCACTGGAGGGCATCTGGAGCAGTCCGACGGCACCAGTTGGATGGGGATGTATTGTCTGAACATGCTGGCGATCGCGTTGGAACTGGCGAAGGATGACCAGGCCTATGAAGATGTTGCCAGCAAGTTCTTCGAGCATTTCGTGCACATTGCGCACGCAATGAACGATATCGGCACGGACGGGCGCTCGTTGTGGGATGCCGAAGACGGTTTCTACTACGATCTGCTTCACCTTCCAAATGGCGACGAGCATTTCCTGAAGATCAGGTCCATGGTGGGGCTCATTCCTCTGTTCGCGGTGGAAACCCTCGAGCCGGAAATCGTCGACCGCCTCCCCGGTTTCAAACGGCGCATGCAATGGTTCATTGACCATCATCCCGACGTGCCGGAGCACATCGAAATGACGCAACGTTCCGCGCGCGGTGTGCGCCGCCTGCTCTCCCTGGTGAACCGCAAGCAACTGAAACGCGTGCTCCACCGCATGCTGGATGAAACGGAATTTCTTTCACCCTATGGCGTGCGTGCTCTCTCTCGCTATCACCTCGAGCATCCCTACGAAGTCCAGGTGAACGATCACGTCAGCCGCGTGGACTACGAACCCGCCGAATCCACCACCGGGGTTTTCGGCGGCAACTCCAACTGGCGCGGACCCGTGTGGTTTCCCACGAACTACCTGCTGATCGAATCGCTGCAGAAGTTTCACCATTATTATGGCGAGGATTTCAAGGTCGAATGCCCGACACATTCAGGCCAGGAAGTTGACCTCTGGAAAGTCGCCTCCGAAATTTCCCGCCGTTTGACGCGCATCTTCCTGCGCGGCAAGGACGGGCGCCGGCCGTTCGCCGGCTCCGTGGATTTATTCAACAAGGATCCACACTGGCGCGACCTGATTCTCTTTTACGAATATTTTCATGGCGACCTCGGCGCGGGCCTCGGTGCGAGTCATCAGACGGGCTGGACCGGGCTGGTAGCGAAGTTGCTCGAACAAAGCGGAGAATAAGCTGTGTCGCTCCTGGGAGAAGTGCAGTTCGGCAGGGAAGTTTGTGGCGACCTGGACGCCGCGGAGGCCCGCGAGTGGCTGGTCACCAATGGGTTGGGCGGCTACGCTTCGGGCACGGTGGCCGGCACGGCAACGCGCCGGTACCACGGCCTGCTTGTGGCCGCGCTGTACCCTCCAGCAGCCCGCACACTATTGGTCGCCGGGCTCGACGAAAGCGTGCGCTACCGCGATACCGCTTTCCCTCTTGCCACCAATCGCTGGATGAGCGGCTTCAACTCTCCCAATGGCTATCTCCAGCTTGAAAGTTTTTTCCTCGAAGGCAGCAAACCCGTCTGGCGCTACGCCCTGGCCGACGCGCTTCTGGAAAAGCGCTTGTGGATGAAGCATGGGGAAAACACTGCGTATGTGCAATACACCCTGGTGCGCGGCTACGGCCCATTGGAAATAGACGCCAAGGTGCTGGTGAACTACCGCGACTTTCACCTTACCACGCAGGCCGCTGATTGGCGCATGAGCGTCGAACCGGTCGATCATGGCCTGAAAATCACGGCCTTCAAGGGCGCCGCTCCTTTTTACTTGAAAAGTGTTGGCGCTTCCGTTCAGCCGCGCCACGAGTGGTACCGCGACTTCTTCTTGCCAGCCGAAAAAGAGCGCGGCCTCGATGATCGCGAAGATCGCCTGTTCGCCGGATTGTTTCATTTCCAGCTGGTACCTCGGCAAAGTGTCACCCTCGTTTTCACGACGGCGGAAGCTACAGCGCTCGCCGGAGTGGAAGCGCGCACCGCGCAATCCAATCACGAATTGAAATTGTTCACGGCGTGGCAGCAACAGCATGCCAAAGTGTGCTCCGAGCCTGCCGAAGACGAGCCGGGCTGGCTCTGGCAACTCGTTTTGGCCGCCGATCAATTTGTGGTTCGCCGCGCCTTGCCGGAAGATCCGCAAGGTTTATCCCTCATTGCCGGTTATCACTGGTTTGGCGATTGGGGCCGCGACACCATGATCGCGCTTCCGGGATTGACGTTGCCCCTCGGTCGCCCTGAGGTTGCGCGAAAAATTCTGGAGTCCTTTGCGCGCTACGTCGATGGAGGGATGCTGCCAAACAATTTCCCGGATTCCGGCGGCTCGCCACAGTACAACACGGTTGACGCCGCACTGTGGTATTTCGAGGCGATGCGCCAGTATTACGCGGCGACTCAGGACTTGGATCTCATCCAAAAACTTTTCCCCGTGCTCGTTGAAATCGTGGACGCTCACGTCCGCGGCACGCGCTACAACATCAAGGTCGATCCCGCTGACGCCTTGATTTTTGCGGGCAGCCCGGAAGTGCAACTGACCTGGATGGACGCCAAGATTGGAGATTGGGTGGTGACGCCGCGCACTGGCAAGCCCGTGGAAATCAATGCGCTGTGGATCAACGCGCTGCACACGATGGCGGAATTTGCGCGACTGCTGGTGCGGCCGGGGCAGGGCTACGAAAAACTCGCGGAGAAAGCCACGCGCAATTTCCAGAAATTCTGGAATGTCGAGCGTGAGTGCTGCTTCGACGTGATTGATGTGCCCGGCGGAGGAAGCGACGCATCGTTGCGCCCGAACCAGGTCTTCGCCGTCTCGCTTCCTGTGAGCCCGCTGACGGATAGCCAGCAAAAATCAGTTGTGGATACGCTGGCCCGGCATCTACTGACCTCGCACGGGCTGCGCAGCCTTGCGCCATCCGAGCCAGCGTACAAAGGCATGTACGCAGGCGGGCCGCGTGAGCGCGATGCGGCTTATCACCAGGGAACGGTGTGGGGCTGGCTGCTGGGACCGTTCGCCTTGGCGCATTATCGTGTGTACAAGGACCGCGCCGCCGCGCAGAGTTTCCTCGAACCCCTCGGTGAAAGCATTCACTCCTACGGCTTAGGCACAATCGGGGAAATTTTCAGTGGTGATCCGGCCTTCCCACCAGCGGGCTGCATCGCGCAAGCCTGGACCGTCGGCGAACTTTTCCGCGCCTGGCAATTCCTGAGCGCCGCCTCAGACAATCAAACTTGATTCCCACCTCTTCGAGCATCAGTCGAATAGAGTCGGCCTGACCGCGAGTCGGACCGTGAGTGATAATCGGTGTCTTGGGCAGTCGCTGGTGATACCGCTAGTCCTACCAGGTATGGAGTTGACCGCCCGCCTTCTTTCAGGGCTTTATTGCGGCCAGGATCACTTCGTCGGCGTCGCGAAGAAGGACATCGATCGAACCGAAACCCGTTTCTCGCAGGAGTTGGATCCAACCCGAGACGGGCATTGCATCGCCGATTCGGGGCGCATCGCGAGAGCCGAGCAGCTTCGTGTGATCGTAGCCGAGGATCGCGTTCGCCCGCGACCAGAATCGTTCCCAATTCTCTGGAACGTACCGGGCCGGCTGTTTAGCTTTCCATTCACCGAACCCCGTTGCGAACGTCTTCTCCGCACACGCAGGCTCCACGAACACAAATACTCCGCCGGAACGGAGGAGCCGCAGGACATCCGTGAACAGTTCCTTTACTCGTCGGGCATCGAGCCAATGCAGTGCGTTCGCAATTGCCACTACGTCGTAGTCGCGCGACAGACCGCTGTACCAATCGGTGTTCCACAGGTCGCGTACAAGGGTCTGCCCTGGGACGCCTTCGCGTCGGTTCACCCTCATACAAATCGATATGAGAAATAGGTCACGATCGACGCAGTCGATGCGTGCGTTGGGAAAACGGGACTGAATGGTCCGTCCAACATCACCGGGGCCGCAACACAGATCAAGAACGCTCAGTCCCTGTTCAGGCGAAAAAGGAAGGGCCGCTGCCATCAACCCCAAGTCTCTTTTTTTCTCAGCGCCTTGTTCCGCCCACCACAGGTGCAACAACTCGTCGAGGTTCTCATCGCTGAGGGTCTCTTCGATCTGACTCTGGGTAAGCGGTGGATTAGACATGAGCCCCTCTGTAAGCAGGAAACCCTAATCCATTCGAGGGGCGGGCTCGTACAATTCAATCAACACTTTGCCGGCGCTGGGCGCGCTCACCAGGAAGAAATTCACGCGCGTGCCATCGGCTCCCGCTCGCGTTGCCGGATAAACCGGAGCAATCCCGAATTTATCGCGCAGGATTTGCGTGGCGCGATCCACGTTCGAGCAACGGTATTCAATCTGTTGCACCCCTTCACCAAATTTCTGCAGGAATTTGGCGATCGCGCCGCTTCCCGCGGGATCCCGGGAAGTCAAAATGTCCATCGAGAGTCCGCCTGGCAGGTGTATCTCAAATTCCTGCGCATCCTGCTCCGGCGGGACTTCCGCCAGGCGCGGCGATCCGCTGGCTTCGCGAATTTTCTCGAAGCGCTCGGGTTGAACCGCCAGGCCCACCGTTACATGAGGATTGCTACCATCCAGCAACTTGTACAGTTCTTCGTCATCCCACCAGGGAAACGCGGCATGGTCAGCCTGGGCACGTCCCGTGCGGTAAATCTCCGTGGCAGACACAACGCGCACCTCGGAATCCGCCGAAGTCATTCCTTCAATCGCTCGCAAAAACGCTTCATTTATCATGGCACCCGTATTGTACCTCAGGTGCACGTGCTGCCCAGCTTATGCTTGCCGCTGCGTTCCCTGTTTTCTGGGGCCCGCCAGGAGCGAGATCAGCATCGTCAACAACAGCACACCGGCCACGACAGCCAGAGAAAGTCTTACCGAAGCATGCCACCAGGGTTCCGCAACCATTTTCGCGCCGATAAACAACAGCACCACTGCCAGCCCGATGCCGAGGTAGCGGAAATAGTCCAGAATGTCCGCCAACAGGAAATACATGGCGCGCAAACCCAGAATGGCAAACACATTGGAGCTGTAAACGATAAAGGCGTCGCGCGTGATTCCAAAAATCGCGGGGATGGAGTCCACCGCCAAAGTCACGTCCGT
>Ga0181523_10000470_pt1 | contig 45594 bp, 24 predicted proteins | sample PEATcosm2014_Bin_43_FD_119752 | JGI IMG/M metagenome (GOLD analysis project Ga0181523, IMG submission 119752) | Peatland microbial communities from MTU Mesocosm Facility, Houghton, MI, USA - PEATcosm2014_Bin05_30_metaG | ecosystem: Environmental > Terrestrial > Soil > Wetlands > Peat | place... | reverse complement strand
GACGTTCTGGCAAACATTCACCGGGAAAGCGGATATGCGTTCAAGGCTCACACGTTTCATCCGGAGATCAGCGTGGCCGAGTACCCGTCGGCCGTCGTCCTTGAGAACGGCGTGGCACTGCACGGCGAGTATGGCTCGAGCCATGAGGACATCCGCAGGCTGGGCGCCGGCCGTTATTCGTTCTGGGCCGACCTCGTCTATTTTTCGGCCTCCGACAACAGCGCACCCGACCGCAACGGCCGAACCTACTCGATTCAATACCCGAGGACGGCCGGGGCAACCGCTGCGTACGCGGTCTACGCGGGCGCCATCCTGCTTCTTGGAGCGTCCATCCGGAGCCGCGGCAGGATCCCGGACCCCCCGTTCTGTCTGCCCGCGGCATTCGTGGTCTTCATTTTCCTGATCACGCGCCTCCCCTTTTTTTTATACTACCCCGTGGTTGGCGTCTCGGTGGATTCGGTCTCCTACCTGAGCTTGGTCGCCGCGCTCAAGAACCCCGGCTGGACGCAGTTCGTGATGCGGCCGCCGGGCTATCCTGTCTTCCTCTGGCCATTCACGTTCCTGCCCGATCCCTGGCTGGCCGTCGTCTTCTTCCAGAACATACTGTCCCTCGGCTCCGCCCTGTTTCTCGTTTACGCCGTATACCGGCTGCGGCGCCTCCTCGCGCTTCCCGCCGCCGTTGCGATGGCCGCCTTCGTCGGCGCCTCACAAAACCTGGTTTATGACACGGGCGTAGTGAGCGAGAGCCTCTACACGAACGCCATAATCCTTGCGGTGGCGTTCCTCTTTCTGGCATTCGCCGGATCCGGGCGGGCGTGCTTCACACTCGCATCGGCATTCATGGCGTTCACGATACTGGTGCGCCCAGCGGGGGTATATTTCGCCGTCATTTATATCGTCGTCTTGGCCTTCCTCCTCTGGAACCGATACTCCGCCGGCGACGTTGTCCGCTTCCTCGCACCCTTCCCGGCGATCCTCCTGCTCTTCTGCTCCTACAATTACGCGACGCTGGGGCATTTTGTCATCAGCCCGTTCGCGGAGGCAAACCTGGCGGGCGCGACCGCCTTGTACTGGGAGCCCGACCCGCGTCTGCCCGACTTTGTGAACAAGGCGCTGAAGGACCTACCGGCCTCATACGAGAAGGAGGGAGTCACGCGCGAGGACCTCGCCACATTGCGGAGCTCCTGGGACCCGTACTCGTTGGCCCCGTTGTTTCAGGAGCAGTACAACAGGCTTGTCTGGGTCTCGGGATGGGGTTCCGGAAGCGCCTTTGGCAGCCGGGGCTACCTTTTCTACCGGCCATACATCAGGGAGGTCTCGCTGCTGGCCATCCGGAAGCATCCAACCTTCTATGCAAAGTTCGTGTGGACGAATTTCGTGTGCTTCTTTTTCCGCAATACCCGTGATCGTTTCGAGTTCTATTCCGAGCTCAAGGAGCGGATCAGGGACCAGTTCATCACGGGAAAGCCCGAATACCTCGAAATACCGCCCGATATCGGGCGTGTCTTCCTTCCCCTTCCGCCGGCGGTTCAAATCGTCGCCGCAGGCGGCGGTCGCGAGGTGGTGCTCGCGCGGCATTACCTGACGCGGCCCCACATCGTCTGGCAGGCGAAGCAATGGAAATACTTCCTGAACAGCTTCTGGGTCTGGGGCTATTTCGTCATACTTACCATGAGCGGGCTGCAGCTGCTTCGTTCGCGCGGGCGCCACCTGGGTGCGTTCCTGCTGTTCGCGCTTTCACTGGTCGCCCTGGGCGCGGGCCTTGTCGTCGCGCTCCTGGAATCAGCCATCGACCGATACACGTGCCCGACGCAGTTCGTGTTCTATCTCGCTGTCGTATTGGCGCCGCTCCTTTGGACCCGCATCAAGACGGGGCCCATTAATGGATAAAGGCCCTCTTCGGATCCGCGACCTGGTGACATCGCTGCTGCTGGCGCCGCAGGTGATCGCGGGCCGGGGTGATGCTCTTCCCAATCTGTCTGGCGACCGGTTCTGCTCGGCCAAGCGCGCGGGACTCCCTTCCGGGCAGCCGCGCCAATCCCCGGGGCGGCCGACTATTGATATTCTCCGGCTGCGAACTCAAATTTGAGCAGGCGATGTCCCTCCGAAAATCAATCCGACAGGCCTGGCTCTCCGAACTCGGCGCCGTCGCGGTGATCATCATAGGATGCGTCGGGATTCTTAGAACGGGAGCCAGGCTGCCCGACGCCTTCAGGCTCCTGTCCCTGCCGGGGCGCAACACCCTGACCGAGGCCGGTGGAACCTTGGTCGGCGGCCTTGCCGGGACCCTTGCGTTCTCCTTGGCCGTCTTCGGGGCGCTCTCCTGCCCGCAGCGGCTCAGGCGTGTCGCAACCCTGGGCGTGCTGCTGCTGGGCTTCTCGCTGGCGCTGGCCGAGCTGTGGGGAAGCGGCGCGTCCACGGTCTCGGCCGTGGGCGGTTTTCTGCCGAATTCCGATTCGCGCGATTTCGTCATCGAGGGGGCGCGCCTGACGGAGGGCAAGGACCTCACCCAGTTGGGCTCCAGCCGGCCGCTGACCGGCGCGTACATGGCCGCAGCGTTGTGGCTTTCCAGCGGCAACCTTCAGGTCGCCGTCTCGCTGCTTGGTCTTTTTTCGGGGGTGTCCTTCGCGCTGCTCTTGATCCAGGCGCGAAGGCAGTTCGGGGCGGCCGCGGCGGCGATAGCGTTCTTCGTGCTGTTCCTGTTCTATCGGCGGTTTCTCGGTACGGCGGCCTGCGAGAGCTGCGGCATCACATTTGGCGCGCTTGGGCTGGCCCTTCTTCTTGATGGCTTCGAGCGGCGCCGAGCGCTCGAGGTCGGCCTGGGTGTCGTCTGCCTGGTGAGCGCGTTCAACGCCCGGCCTGGAGCCTTCTTCGTCCTGCCATGCCTGGCGCTCGCGGCAATCTGGAACTGGCGAGGCGACGGTTGGCGCTCGCTGCGCGTCGCGGCCGTCGCGGTTTTCTGCATGGCGATGGCGGCAGCGGCGAATGTCGGCATGTTCAAGGTCCTTGGCACGAAGGAAGGCGTCCTGTTCTCCAATCTCGGGATCGTCCTCTACGGCACGATCCACGGCGGCAATTGGACTTTGGCCTACCAGGAGCATCCAGAGTTGCTGACGATGCCGGAGGGCAGGAGGGCGGTTGCGGCCTACGGAATAGTCTGGGGAGACCTGAGGAAGGAACCCTCCCTCGCCTTGTCGGGGGCCGTCCGCGCATGGCGGGATTTCTTCATGAACAGCCACGGGCCCTTCAGCTATGTGCCGAACAAGACCCTGGAGAGGGCCTTGCTGTTCCTGGCCGGGCTTGGCCTCGCATTCGCGGTCCTCGAGGTGCGCGGGCGCAGTGATTCCTGCCTCGTCCTCTGCGCCGCAGCAGGCGTGGCCATGTCACTCCCATTCGCCCCGGCGTGGGACTCGGACAACATGCGCGCCTATGCCGTGACCATCCCGTTCTTCGCGATCATCGGCGGCTCCGGGGCGACCGCGCTTTGCGCCGTGTTTGGCCGGTTCTGGCGCCGCCTCAGGCCGCCGGCAGCTGCGATGGGGCTTCCGGCCGCCACCTCATCGAGCCCGCTGTTGGCCACGGCCGGAACAATGCTCGTGTGCCTCTATGTTCTGCCCGTTCTTGTGCGCTTCGCGTTTGCGCGCCAGGAGCCGCCGGTACTGCACCGCTCTGGCGGCCACGCGGAGCTGACCATCACCGTCAGGCCGGGAAACCTGCTACGCATTGTCCCGGACACTGAGGCGCGCAGTTATCTGCCCGATGTCCGCCAGAGCGACTTTCTTCAGAGATTCGGTTACTACGGAATAATGTGGCACGAGCAGGCCGATTACCTGCGCAGGCTTGTGCCGTATAACCCCATGTTCATCATTCCCGGTAGCACGCACCTGGGTTTCATCGTCATCCGCCACAGGGACGTGGGGCCCGGGGAACGGATGCACCTGCGCGGCCAGGTCCACAACGTGGTGGACGGTGATTTTTTCGTCGAAGACGGCCTCCCCTGAATCCAGGCGCCGACAGCCGGCCTTCCGTCGTGCAATTCCCGCCTCCCCTTCCGGATCACGGCGCCCGTAGGCTGCCCGCCCATCCTTCCTTTTTGCTTGGTCTGCTCGCCGAAATGGGCATGTCTTCCGATCGTGAGTAATTGCGTAAACCAGTCCGGATCAATGCCCGGTACGGTACCGTTGCCCGCGAGCTTCGCCGTGGCGACGATGGCGCCGGCCGATTGACCATGTGCGGCATCACGGGCTTCGTCGGCGCGGGAAACGATACCGACCTCAAGCGCATGACCGATGCGCTGGCGCACCGCGGCCCGGACGACACGGGTTATCTGGTTGATCCCGTTCGGGGCGTCCACCTCGGCCACCGCCGCCTCTCCATTCTCGATATCGCCGGAGGCCACCAGCCGATGGTCACCGCCGACGGCAACCTCGCCATCATCTTCAACGGGGAGATCTACAATTTTGCCGAGCTCCGCGCCGAGCTCGTCAGCCGCGGCTATAGGTTCCAGACCGACCATTCCGACACGGAGGTCCTGCTCCACGGCTACCGCGAATGGGATGCCGGACTGCCCGGCCGGTGCAACGGCATGTGGGCCTTTGTCATTTACGACCGCGCCCGCCGCCGTCTCTTCGGAAGCCGCGACCGCTTCGGGAAGAAGCCCCTTTTCTACTCCACGCAGAATGGCGCGTTCGTCTTCGGTTCCGAGCTCACGGCCCTCCGCGCCCACCCCGCCGTCAATTCCGCGCTGTCCCGCCGGGCGCTCAAGAAATATTTCGGCTACGGCTACATCCCCGCCCCGCACACGATCCTTGAGAACGTCTACAAGTTGCCCGGGGGCCACTCGTTCATCCTCGACGTCGAATCCCCGGCCCTTGCGCCGCGCGTCGAGAAGTACTGGGACTTCGTCCTCGAGCCGTTCGCCGGCGGCGAGATCCCCGCGGATCCCGAGGGCACTTGGGGAGAGGAGCTTCGCGCGCGCCTGGATGAGGCTGTGCGGCGGCGCCTGGTGGCGGACGTGCCGGTCGGCGTGTTCCTCAGCGGGGGCATCGATTCCTCCGCAATCACGGCGTTCGCGTCGCGACACGTCCCTGCGGGCATGCTGAAGACGTTCAGCATCGGCTTCGAGGAGGCGAGTTTCGACGAATCCGCCTATGCGCGCCGGGTCGCGCAGCTGTTCAAGACGGACCACCACCTTGAGACGCTTTCGATATCGAAGGCCCACTCCTTGCTCCCGACGATCGCGGGAAGGCTCGACGAACCGATGGGAGACAGCTCGCTGTTGCCGACCTATCTCCTGAGCCAGTTCACGCGCGCGCAGGTGAAGGTTGCTCTGGGCGGCGATGCGGGCGATGAGCTGTTTGCCGGATACGACCCTTTTGTCGCGCTGCGCAAGGCAGAGCTCTACTCCAAGATGGTCCCCCGGCCTGTCCACCGGGCCGTCTGCATGCTGGCGGCAAGGATGCCCGTCTCGCACCGCTATATGAGCCTTGATTTCAGGCTGAAGCGGACGCTCCGCGGCTTGAGCTATCCGTCCAAGCTCTGGCTTCCGGTTTGGACGGCGTCACTCGACGCCTCCGAGCTCGGTGAACTCTTCGGCGAGCCCGCCGACCTGGAGGACATTTTCTCGGAGGCGATCGCCACCTGGGAGGGCTGCGCCCAGACGGACGTCGTGGACCGGACGCTGCAATTCTTCACCAAGCTCTACCTCCAGGATGATATCCTCGTCAAAGTCGACCGCGCGAGCATGATGCACGGCCTGGAGGCGCGCGCCCCCTTCCTCGACATCGACTTTGTCAACTTTGCGCGCCGCATTCCCTCCGCATGGAAGTACAGGCACGGCCAGACGAAGTACATTTTGAAAAAGGCGCTGGAGGCCGTCCTTCCGGCGGACGTGCTCTATCGGAAAAAGCAGGGCTTCGGCGTACCCATCGGCGCTTGGTTCAAGAACGGCCAGCTCGGCCTGGACGATGCCCCTCTGCCATGCCTGAACGGCGCCTTCGTCAAGGCCCGGCTCGCCGACCACCGCGCCAACCGCACCGACCAGCGCGCCTTTCTATGGAACACCTGGCTCTTGGGCCAGTGGTTGCGCGCCTGATCGATGCCCGCCGCAGCACCAGTGACCTTTCTGTTCCCTCGCGGCGCCCGTTCCGCACCTTGATCGCCGCGCACACCAAAGTGCGCAACGAGGCGCCGCCCGCGTCCGAGACCATCTTCGCTTGAGAACCCTCCTCATCAACTACGAGTACCCTCCCGTGGGCGCCGGGGCCGCCACCGCCGCCCAGGCGATCGCCCGCTCCCTCGCGGCCGCGGGCCATCCGTCCACGGTGCTCACCGCGGGCCTGGGCGACCTCGTGGGCGCAAGCGATGACGGCGGCGTGCGGCTCGTCAGACTGCCCTCGCGGCGGCGACGGCGCGAATCGGCGACGATCTCCGAGATGGTCTCGTTCATGGTGCACGCAGGGGGCGCCGTCTCCCGAATCGTCCGCTCGGAGCGCATAGAGGGCATAATCGCCTTTTTCTCCTTCCCGTCGGGCCCCGCAGCCTGGTGGGCGCACCGGAACACGGGCGTCCCCTACGTCATTTCGCTCCGGGGGGGCGACGTGCCCGGCGCGGAACCCCGCCTGGCGCTGGTTCATCGCTGCCTTGGCCCATTTCGGCGCCGAATCCTGCGTTCGGCCCGGGCCGTGGTCGCGAACTCGCCGGGCCTTAAGGAGATGTCCGAGAAGGCCGATCCGGTGGCCGTTCACATGATCCCCAATGGCGTCGACACGGCATTCTTCGCGCCAGCCGCTCCGCCGCGCCCCGAGAACCCGCGGCCGCGCCTGCTTTTCGTCGGGCGATTCCAGGCGCAGAAGAACCTGCTCTGGATGCTCGAGCAGCTCGCCGAGATCCGCCGCGGCGCCGGCCTTTCGTTCGCGCTCGACCTGGTCGGCGACGGGCCGCTCCGCCCCGCCCTTTCCGCCCGGGTCCGCGAGCTGAACCTTGCCGGCGTTGTGCAATTCCACGGATGGAAGGACCGCGCCGAGCTCCGGGCCTTCTACCAGGCGGCCGACCTTGTCATCAATCCCTCGCTGTACGAGGGAATGCCAAACGTCGTCCTGGAGGCGATGGCCTGCGGCCGGCCGGTCCTCGCAAGCCGGGTGCCGGGCAATGACTCGGCCGTCGTCGACCGGGTCACTGGGTGGCTCTTCCCGCTGCACGATGCCGCCGGATTCTCCGACTGCGTTCGCACCCTCCTGGGCCGGCCGGACATTGGCGTTGAGCTAGGGATTCGCGCACGGGCGCGGGCGGAACGCGAGTATCCGTGGTCGCGCACCGCCCAAAGTTATCTTGAATTGTTGGCTTCGGCCTCTCCACATTCTCAAATCGCATGATTCTAGTCACCGGCGCCGCCGGCTTCATCGGCTTTCACGTTGCGCAGCGCCTCTTGCGCGATCGCTGGGTCGTGCACGGACTGGACAACCTCAACGACTATTATGACCCGGCACTCAAGGAGGCCCGCCTTCGTCTGCTTTCCGCGCAGCCGGGCTTCACGTTTCACCGGGCAAATGTCGCCGACCAGGACGCCGTAACCCGCGTCTTCGAAAAAGAGCGCCCCGAGTACGTCATCCATCTCGCTGCCCAAGCCGGTGTGCGCCATTCGCTTACGCACCCCCGGCTCTACATAGAAAGCAACGTCCTGGGTTTTCTCAACATACTCGAGGGCTGCCGCCACTGCGGGGTGAAGCACCTGGTCTATGCATCCTCCAGCTCCGTGTACGGATTGAACAGCGCGATGCCGTTCTCCGTCCACCAGAACGTCGATCACCCCGTCAGCCTTTACGGTGCGACCAAGAAGGCTGATGAGCTGATGGCGCACAGTTATAGCCACCTCTACAGGATTCCAACGACAGGCCTGCGTTTCTTCACGGTCTACGGTCCCTGGGGCCGGCCGGACATGGCGTATTTCCTCTTCACCAAGGCAATCCTCGCGGGAAAGCCGATAGACGTCTACAACGAGGGCAAGATGAGGCGCGATTTCACCTACATCGACGACATTGTCGAGGGCGTGGTGCGCGTGACGGCCCGCCCCGCCGGCCCCAATCCGCAGTGGCTAGGCGAGGCTCCCGACTCAGCCACCAGCCCTGCGCCCTACCGCCTTTACAACATCGGCAACCACTCGTCCGTCGAACTCCTCCGTTTTATCGAGGTCATTGAGGACTGCTTGGGCAAGAAGGCCGTGAAGCGCCTTTCGCCCGTCCAGCCCAGCGACGTGGTCGCCACGACCGCCGACGTCTCCGACCTCACCCGGGATGTCGGATTCGAGCCCAATACCCCCATCGAGATCGGCCTCCGCCGTTTCATCGACTGGTACCGCGCCTACTATCGCACATGAATCCTTCGACGACCGTCCCTGGTCGCCCAGTTGAGCCAACGGCCTCTGTCATTGTCGGGATCAGGAGGCCCATTTGTCGCTCACCGATGCCCGTGCGCCGGCACAACGGCATCGGCCCAAGCTGATCCCATCTGCTCCCCGCCCTATGCTCAGCGTTAAACAGAAAATGTTCATTGCCCGGATGATGAACCGCGCCCTGCGCCTGGCGCGCGGCGTCGCCGGCCGACGAATGCGCACCCGTTGCAAGCGCATGGGGGTAGAGTGGGATCTCGACCTCGACGAAGGCATAGACCTCTCCATTTACCTGCTTGGCGCCTACGAACGGAGCATCCTTCGGGCCTATTCCTCGATAATACGTCCCGGAGACGTGGTTTTCGATATCGGGGCTAACATTGGCGCACATACGCTGCATTTTGCCAGGCTTGCTGGCCCTACGGGGCGCGTCTTTGCCTTTGAACCTACCGACTACGCCTCGGGCAAAATGCGCCTGAACCTGGCGATCAATCCGGAGTTGGCACGCCGGGTTGTTTTTCAGCAGCGCTTCCTCGTGGCGGACAAGACCGAGGCGCTGCCTGCCTTCGTCGCCGCTCGATGGCCGGTCGCAAATGATCACGATGACCTTGATCAGGATCATCTCGGCAAGCCAGAGGCACTCGCCCACGCCATGGCCATTACCGCCGATGACTTCTGTGAGGCCGAGAACCTGGGCAGGCTCGATTTCGTCAAGATCGACGTCGACGGCCACGAATACCCGGTCCTGCGCGGATTTCGCCGCACTCTCGAGCGATTCCGGCCGCGCATCCTGATTGAGCTGGCGCCGTTCCTGTACAAGGAGAACCGCCCCTCCGAATTCGACGACTACGTGCGCTTTATAGCCGACCTTGGATACAACTTCGCCGAGGCCCGGACGGGCCGTTCGCTCCCTCGCGATCCGGCTGCATTGCGCCGCCGTATCAGGGCCGGTTGCGCCATGAACTGCTTCGCCCTTCCCGCGGGCAGGACGTGAAGATGCTCCGGACATCGCTAGCGCGCCTGGCCGAGCACATTAACCGGACCTCCCTCTGGCATGGCGAGCATCGCGTCTGGGGCCAGCGCATGGCCTCGGCCTCATTCGATCGCTGGCTCTACCTGCGCCTGCATCGCGCCGGCTGGATTGGATCCCTGGAGCGGAACGCGCTGCAGCAGGTCGTTCGACCGGGGATGACCGTCCTCGATGTCGGCGCGAATCTCGGCCTCTACACCGTATTGCTTTCCCGGCTAGCTGGACCCACGGGCCGCGTAATAGCCTTTGAGCCCGACAAGCATCACTTCGCCCTGTTGACCAGAAACTGCGCCCTCAACGGATGCGCCAACGTCGAGGCGCACAACGTGGCGCTCGGAGACCGCAGCGGCCGGCTCGCCCTTCGCAAGCGGTTTTTCAACACGGGCGCCAACACCCTCGGTAGACCCGACACCAGATCCTTCCCAAGCGAGGTGGAGGTCGACGTGGTAAGCCTCGACGAGTTCCTGCCCGCGCTTCGGCCCGACCTGGTAAAGATCGATGTCCAGGGCTGGGAAGTGGAGGTGCTAAGCGGGATGCAGCGGATGCTCGCGGACAGCCCGCACATCGCCTTCCATCTCGAGTACTTTCCGGAGGGGCTCCGCCACGCCGGCCACTCGCCGGCCGAGCTCCTTGACCTCCTGACAAAGCAGAATTTCCAGCTCTATCTGATCGAAAACTCCCGCCACACATTGCTCGACCAAGACGGCCTCGCGACCCTGACCAAGCGACTGACGGGCTTCAAGTATGCCGATCTCTATGGCGTCCGCTGACCGCCCGATCTTGCGCGGCTGGCCGCCGCAAACCGCCTGCGTTCCTTGCGGACGCCATTGACCGTGGCCCGGTTAAAGGTGAAGCAAGACCGGTCCCGCGATGGCTGAGAGACGCCTGGATACCCCTACCCCCGCGAACAGACGCGCTCCCGCATTCTGGCTCGAGCACGTCGCGGGCCTCGCCGTGGCATTGGCGGCGATCAGCTGCATCGGCCTCTTCCCCGATTCCGCATCCCAGTTGGGGAGGGAACTGCACAATGGGGTCCTCCTGCCCCTGGCGTTCTGCGTTCTGGCCGCGGTCGCGCTGAAGCTTCGGGGCGCCGAATTCCCGGCGTGGTCCCTCACCGTTGTCGCGGGGTTCTTCCTGCTGCAGCTCTGGTGGCTCTGGTATTCCGGCGCCTCGGACACGATGCTGGTCGGGGGTCTATTGCCCTTCTCGGACGCCTCCGATTATCTGTTCAACGCCCAGCTGCTGGCCGGCGGGGAACGCTTCCAGGGTCAAAATGGCGCCAACGAGCATGCGCTCGCGACCTCGCTGCTGGCCGTGCTGTGGAAATCCACCCAGGGCGACTATCGCCTGACCCTCGCGCTGGTCGCGCTCCTGGGCGCCGCATCCGCTTGGCTGGCCATGGCCGAGGTGTCGCTGCTGCTTGGAGTGGGCGCGGGCGCCGTCTGGCTGCTGGCGGACGTTCTTTTCCTCCGCCGGTTCGTCGGGGTGCCACTGTCCGAGCACCTGGGCGTGGTTCTCGGCAATCTGGGGCTGGCGCTGGGGTGCCGCGCCGCGCGCCTCGGTCGACATCAATGGTGGGTCCTGGCGTCTTTTGCGCTGACGCTGGCTCTTTTTGCCCGGCCGGGCGCGATGCTGACAATACCGGCCCTGATTGGCGCCGCATTCCTGGCCTGGCCGCGGAAGGATCGCCGGCGCTGGGTCCTGCCGAGCGCCATGGCTGGCGCCGCCCTCGCGGCCTTCCTGCTCGACAAGGTGTCGGTGAAGCTTGTCGGCAATCCGAACCCAGAGGCCTCTGTCAGCAACGCCGCCTACGTTCTCCACAGCCTCGTTTATGGAGGCACCTGGACTGATGCCATGAATCGTTACGGCAACGATCGTCTTGCCGTATGGCACGCCGTGGAGGTGCAACTGCGCGCGCACCCATTCTCGCTTCTGATGGGCGGCGAACGCTCCCTGATGGCATTTGCCCGCCAGGGCTATCTGTTCGGCTTCGTCAATGCCAGGTGGCTCAATATCTTCCTTCACCTGGCCTTTGCGACAGGCGCCGTTGCGGTCGTGCTGGCGCTGCGGCGCGACCGGCGCGCATGGTGGCTCTTCTTCGTGCTCGGGGGCCTGCTCGCATCCATGCCCCTGCTGCCTCCGTGGGACACGGACAACATGAGGTCGTACGCCGCCACCATTCCGCTGATCGCGTTCACAGCCGCGGTCGGCGTACACGCCGCGGCGTCGCCCGTGCGAAGGCGGCGCATCGGGGCGGGCTCCACGCGAACCGCTAGCGCCGAAGGCGAATCGAGCCTGCAGCCCGCGGGCGAAGCCCCCGGCCTTGGCTGGACGTCAAAGGGTATGCTGGCCGCCGTGGTCGTCCTGTGCGCGCTCCCGCCTCTGCTGTTTCGCCCTAGGGTATTGCCGCCCACTCGGTCCCTGGAGGACACGTACCGTGAGAACAGGACCGACGGGTCAATTGCCTACCTGCCAGGGATTGCCCTGAAGCTCGTTCCGGACTCCGCGCCGCGAGGCGTGCTGGCGTTGCGATTGGCTGACTTCAGGGCCGGCCTGGGTGGCTTCGGCAGGCTCTATCCCGGGGAGGCCGCATTGCTCGCAAGTCTGCCCGCCGGCTGCATGCTGCTCCCAGGCTCCCACGAATTCCATTTTTATGCAGTCGACGGGAGTCACGTCCCGGACCCGGGCCGCCCGCAAGCGATTGATTTGCGGTTTAGGTTTGTCGCGGACGGGTGGCTGCTTCTGGCCGTTGACGAGGCGCTGCTCGCGCGCAGCCCGGCTCTGGCGGCCTATGACTCAGCTGCGATCGGGGCTTTCTCCTTTGGCATCAACCGGTTCCCCGTGATTCGCGCCGGGGATACGGTGACTCTCGTGGAGAACGTAAGCTCGATTGATTTTCTCCAGCCTCCGCGCAGCGGCGCGAACATCAATTCGATCAAGCCCTTCATAATGGGCTCCCGCCGCTTCCATTGTCCCGTTGCCGGAGAATACTACCTCCGGGTAAACCAACATTACCCCCTCAAACTGTTGGTCATAGACCGCGACGCCACGACTGCCGACGCCAACGCGGCGATAAGGGACTTTGTGGCGTCCAACTGCGTCGTGGATCGCAGCGGCGGCGCCCGGCAGCCGGGGGAGGCAACGGCCGTCGACCCGGTCCGCTTCTTCGAATCCGAGACACCCGCTCCGCTGAGCCGCAACTCGATGCTCCAACTCGTTGCCCTTTTGGAAACGTGCGCGAATCATTCCGCGGCCAAGTGATCGTCAACAACGGGATTCCGAGATGAGAACCCTCGCCTTCGGCATCAATCATTGCGGCAGCCCCCCCCCGCCAGACCGCGGTCCGCGCAGCCAGGCACGCCGGCCGCCACCCCAGGAGGCCAGGTCCCGCGAAACGTGAAATCCGCCTCTTCCGCCCCCAGGTCATTCGCCGCGAGATGCGCTGCCGCACTCGGTCGCGACACAGCCGCGGTGAACGCCCTGGCGGTTCTTGCCTCAGCTGCGGGGTGCTACTTTCTCTACGCCCGCGGTGTCAGCATGCCCCAGTCCTTCAGTCTGCTGCACGGCCCCTGGGGCGTCGCGGTTGGCGTTGCGGGCGCTTTCCTGGTTCTGGCCGCGGCGGCGCCCTATCGCCAATGCCTCCTCGTCGGTTGGCTATGCATCTGGTTCACGGCCGGCCTGGCCGAATTGCGAGGCAGTTTTCTTACCGACGGGATCGTGGTTGGTGGGATAATCCCGTACTCCGACGCGAACAATTTCCTCCGAGAGGCCTCCCGGCTGGTCGAGGGGCACAACCTGACCTCATGGGCGTCACGCCCGTTGGCCGACACCTATCTTGCGGGACTGCTTTACGTCGCCGGGGATCACGTCGCCCTTGCGCTCGCCCTTGCCGGCTTTTTCAGCGCGGCAGCGATTGGCCTGGCCGCCGTGGAGTTGCGCAAGACCATGGGTCTTCTTGCCGCAACCCTCTGGACCTGGCTGCTGCTGGTCTACTGCCGCCGCTATCTCGGCCAAATGCTGAGCGAGCACGCGGGAGTGGCTTTCGGCGCACTGGCGGTCGCCGTCCTCGTGCGCGCGTTTGCGGCAAATGCCGCTCGTTGCCTGTGGCCGGGCCTTTTGCTCTTGAGCCTGGCGCTCAATGCCAGGGCGGGTGCGATGCTGGTGCTGCCCGCGCTGATCGCCGCCGCGGTCTGGCGCTGGCAGCGTTCGGGCCGCATCCGCGTGTCGGTCCTGGCCACCGTGAGTGTGGCCGCGGGGTTCGTCTTGAGCATCGGGTTCATTCGGCTGCTCGGCGCCCCCGGGGCGCGGCTGATGTCAAACTACCATGACGTTGCGTATGGCATCGTATTTGGCGGCAACTGGGAGAAGCCGGCCGCCGACATCCCGAATTACAATCAGATGGACCGGTCCCAGAGGGTCGCCGAAATAGACCGCCGGATCGTCGCCGCGGTAAAGGCGAACCCGTCCGTGATATGGCGCGGCGCCGCGCGCAATTGGTCGGACTTTTTCACCCGGAGCAAGGCGGCGCTGGGCCCGTTTTCGTTCTTCATGCATCCCGACACGGAATACGTGCTTCTTGCGCTCTCGGCGCTTGGTCTTCTGTGGTCACTGGCCCTCGGGCATCGCCTGTCCCCGCTGATCCTCGCCGCGGGCGCCGGCATCGTGCTCTCCGTTCCGTTTGTTCCCACGCCTGATGCCGACAGGATGCGCGCGTACGCTGCGACCATGCCCATCATGTTCCTGATACCGGCCTTCTCCATTGCGGGATGGAGGGCGTGGAGGGCGCGCCCGGCGCCCGGCACGCCCGATTCGGGCCGATCCGGGCCCAGCGTCCCGAATGGCGCCGACGGGGATCCCTCCGCCCTGCCCTACAGCGTCCTCCCCTTCCTCGCCGTCATGCTGCTGGTGCCGCTTTTTGCGCGCTTTGTTGCACCGATGGGCCCCGCCATTATCCTGAGGGACAAGGGCCCGGACACCGAGCTGACGCTTGACGTGAATCGGGCCACTTGGATCGACCTGGTCTCGTCCGATGACCCGCGCAGGTCCAACACGCGGTTCGTCTCGGCCGAGCAGTTCAAACGCAACATCTTCGGGTCGTTTCACGCCTTCTATCCCGGGCAGGCGGCGTTTCTTGAATCGCTCTCCCGTCCAGGAATCGCCCTAGTGTGCCCGGGCAGCACCGAGACTGCGTTCCTGGTCGTCGATTCGAGGCACTTGATCGGGCAGGGCCACAAGGTCACGGTCTTGGGACGGCCGCACATCGCCGACCCCAATTACGATCCGACCTTCTTGGAGAACTCACTCAAGAATCCCGTTGTCGTAAAGCAAGGCCAGCCCTGATATTACGCGTTTCAGTTCAAGCCCATAAATGACTTCGCTGCTCTACCTTTTCCAGGCCGCCGTCGTATTCCTATGCCCGGCCTTCTTTGGCTGGGTCGTGCTGCGCCGCGTGGTCCGCGAGCATGACTGGCTGGTGCTGCTGCCGGGCTCCGTTGTCGTCGGGTGCGTCGCCCTGATGGCCGCCATGAACGAGCTCCGGTACTGGCTGGAGATGCCGATCGGGGCCTGGTTCGCCTACAAGTTCCTTTTGGCGGCCGCATTTGCCCTGATAATCTTCACCCGCCGGCCGCGTTTCGGCCTCCAGCTGGCCGGGGGGGCCAGGCGAAAACTGTGGATGGGGCTGGCCCTGGCCGGAACCGCGATGACGGCGCTCTATTTTGGCGTGCCGGCCGCGCGCGGCCTCCTGAACGACTCGTGGTGGTTTCACTACCCCGCCGCCACCCTCGTCGAGGACCTGAAGTATTTCCCGCTCCCCAGTGTCTTCGCGCCCGATGACCCGCTCTATTACCATTTCGGGCCCGATATCCTCGCCGGCACCTGGGCCTTCCTCCTCGATTGCCCGGTGCAGACCGGCTTCGCCGCCGTCGTCTGCATCTTCGCACCCTGCGCGTTCCTGCTTGGCTACGCACTGGTGCTGCGCGGCAGCCGCAGCCATCTGGGCGCGCTGGCCGGCGCGGCGTTCTTGGTGGTCGGCGGAAATCTGCTGTTCGTGCGGCTGGCGACCGCAGGGTCCTTTTCGGGCCTGCACGTCCTGGAGAGGCTGAACAGCGGATCGGTGGACGGCCTGCTCAAGCTGATGTTCACACCGTCCCACGCCTGCGGGATACCCGCAGTATTGGTCGGCATCGTCATCTTCTGGCGTTTCTGCGTCCGCCCGTCGTGGCCGCTCGCCGCCCTGCTTGGGCTCTGGACGGGCGCGCTCACACTGATTGCCGAATGGTACTTCTTCCCGTTCCTCGGCGCTGTCGGACTTATCCTTGTGGCAAAGGCGCTCGTGGAGATCCGCAGGGGGCACCTCACGGCGCGCTCCACGCCCTTGATCTGGCTGCGCGTGGCGCCGCTGGCGATCGCCGTCGGGTGGGGCTTCTTCAACAATACCTACGTCTCAGGGGTCTTTGGGCATTTTTGGATGCACGGCCAGCAGCAGTCTTCGGTGATCGGCGCGCGCATGGAGCAGTCGCGCTTCGACCAGGAGTCCCGGGACGCCCAGACGCGCCACATTTACTACGGCCTGACGCACAAGTTTCCCCTCCACAAGGAGCTGCCGCCCGGAGCCCCCCCTGGAGATTCACTGCTGATAGAATTCCCTTGGACGCCGCCCGGCCTGGTCCCGCTCAAGCTGAACCTCCGCCACTTCGGGCTGATCCCCTCCTGGGAGGGCGCGGGATCAAGTGGCGGGACATTTGTCCCCATGCTGGGCTTTCGTTTCATCGCCGAATGCACGCCGGTGATCCTTCTGGGGCTGCCGTTCGGCCTATGGCTCGCGCTCAGGCGGAAGCAGCCCATCCTTCGGCTGCTGGCGCTGCTTGCCCTGCTTTCGGTTCTGCCGCCCATATTCCTCGATTGGGGATTCCGCTCGACGGATTTCCTGCGGTTCTTCACCGGCGCATTCTCCTTTTCGGCGCTGCTGCTTGGCTGGCTGGTGGGCCATCTTTGGGGGCGCGGCCCGCGACTGGTGCGAGCCGCGGCGCTTCTGATTTGCGGCTGCGTGCTTGTGAACCCATTCATCATCGGCCTGATCGGACTCAACGGCTCGACCTTCGCCGCGGTAAGGGACGTGAATCAGAGCGCGGGCTCGCTGAAGAAGGCCTCCCAGGAGGAAAAGGCGGCCCCAGCCGCAACAGGGACGGCATCCGGCGCCGAAGCGGCGGCCCCTGCCGCCAGCGGGACACGCGCGGCGGCGCCGCCCGCGGCGAACGTGCCCGCCCAGCTCTCTCCCGCCCAGAGGCGGGCTGCCGCCCTCACCAAGCTTGCCGAGCTGGCCAGGCGCTACCTTTACCCCCAGACCCTCGGTCGCGAGCGCGCCATCGTCATCGTGCCCACGGACGCCATTCCGCCCACCGAGGTCTTCCCCGAGTGGCTCAGGCTGGCCACGCTCGCGCACGTGCAGCTGCCGGTTGGATGGTATTGGAGCGATTCGTACTACGCCGCATACTACCGCGAGGCCGTCACCAGCCTCAGTCCCGAGAGCGTCACCGCACTGGACGCGCGCTGGATCATCGTCAGCAATCTTTTCGGTCCCGCGCCCCCAAAGGCGGTCAACCTCGCACTTAGCGACACCCGCCGCTTCATCTTCGCACGCCAGTACATCAGCGGCCCATATTACCTGAACATCTACCGCGCCCTGCCCTTCAGCGCATCCCCTCCCGGCGCTGACGAAGAATGACCCGCAAGCAAAGGTGCTGCCCGGCCCAAGCTCGGATTGCCGGCTGCGCTTATCCTCCTCGCGCAGGCGCCGGCGGGTCGCGGACGGGTGCTGCGGAACGCAACGCCCTGATGCTAGGCGCCCCCCGCTCACCTTGACTGCACCCGCCGCAGCTTCACGCCGGAAGATTCCGCTGCCGATCTTGATCGGTGCGAAGATCCTGCTGGCCGGCGCCCTGCTCTATGTTGTCCTCTCCAAGATCAACATCTCGGAGGCCGCGCAGCGGCTGACCCACGCGCTGCCGTCCTCCATGTTGACGGCGGCAGCCATCTCCCTCGCGATTCCGGTCGTGCTCGCGTTGCGCTGGTGGGTGCTCGCGCGGCCGGTCGTCGGCTGGCCCGACGCGTTGGCCTTCACGTGGATCGGGTGCTTCTACGCGATCATCCTGCCTGGCGCCGTGTCGGGCGACATCGCCAAGGGTGGCCTCCTGGCCTGGAAGAACGCCGATGCGCGGCAGGCCGCCCTCCCCGCGTCCATACTGGCCGACCGCTTGGTCGGCCTCACGGTCATGCTGCTGTTCTTCTGCCTGAGCAGCCTGCTCGTCCTGGAGACCTCCGCTTCGCCGGAGCTGGCGCGGTTTGCGCTGCCGGCCGCCGGCATCGGGGCCCTCGCCTTCCTCGTCTTGCTGCTCGGATGGACAAGGCCGTGCCAAAGGCTGGTGCTGGCCGTGCTTGCATACCTGCCGCGTGGCGCAGCGAGGGATATCTTCGAAAAATTTGCCGAGGCGACGTTTGCCTACTCAAAGCAGCCCGGGCGCCTGTGGCAGGCCGCCGGGCTCAGCGCGGTCTCGCAGGGACTGAGCGTGGCCATGTATGTCGCCCTCTTGCACGCGCTCGCGATCCACTTCGGCCTGATCCCGGCTTTCGCGCTGTACTCGATAATCGCCGGGCTGGGCCTGGCCCCGGTCACCTTTGCCGGGATCGGCCTGAGGGACTGGTTCGCCGTGGGATTCTTCGCCGCCTACCACCTGCCGGGCGAGGCGGGCGTGGCGTTTGCCTGGCTGTGCCTGGCGATGAGCGTGCTCCAGGCCGTTGTGGGCGGCCTTTGGCAGTTTGTGATCTTCCTTTCCGGCCCACGCACGCCCGCCGCAGGCTCATGATCAGCGCGCCCGATTCCATCGTTAGGCGCGTGGCGGAAACCTATGGGGCAACCTATGAGGCCTTTTCAAGGATTCCGGCCGAGAAATGCGCCCGCGACGTGCTCGATGAAGAGAAGGTCCACGACCAGGTCGCGCTCTTCTGCCGCACGTTCGCCCTCAAACCCGGGGATTTGCGCGGCAAACGGCTGCTCGAGGTCGGAAGCGGATTCGGGGTCTTCCTGGCCGTCCTGCGCCGGGACTACGGCGTGGAAAGCTACGGCATCGAGCCTTCCTCCGGGGGCTTTGATACAAGCCGGGAGCTCGCCCAGGAAATCCTGACGAGCTACGCCATCGACCCGTCCATTGTCACCGATGCCAAGGGCGAGAACCTGCCGTTCCCGGACGGCAGCTTCGACCTGGTATTCTCATCCACCGTCCTGGAACACACCGAGGACCCGGAGCTTGTTCTTGCCGAGGCGATCCGCGTCCTCAAGCCCGGCGGAAGGATGCAATTCGTGTTTCCCAATTACGGCGCCTTTTTTGAGGGCCATTACGCCATTCCGTGGATTCCCTATATGAGCCGAAGCCTCGGCCGGCTTTGGGTCAGGCTCTGGGGGCGCAGCCCGACGTACGTGGACACGCTGCAGCTGACGACGTACTTCAAGGCCCGGCGCTGGCTCCGCGGCCAAGGCGACATCCGCGTGGTCACCTACGGCGAGGAGATCTTCCGCGAACGCATGATGGCGCTTCAGATCAAGACCTGGGCGGGCCTGGGCATGGTGAAGCGCTGGGTTGAGGCCGCCCACCGCCTGCGCGTCATTCGGCCGCTCACTTTCCTCCTCGTCCGGCTGAGGAGCTTTGACCCGATCGTCCTTTCGCTGGTGAAGCTCCTGCCTGACGAGGCGCCCGCGCCACCCGACAACCGTCACATCTACGAGGTCCGCTGGACAGACTGGCTGGACATGAAGGTCTACGGACCAAGCAGCCGCTGGTTGCGGGCACTTGTCGGCGATCACCTGCGGAAGATCCCGGGAACCGCCCAGCCAGCTCGCGTGCTCGACCTCGGCTGCGGCGAGGGCACAACGACCGACTTTCTGGCATCCCAGTTCAAATCCTCCGAGGTCGTGGGCATCGACCGGTCGGAAATGGGCATCAAGTGCGCCAAAGGCCGCTACGGGAGGCCCAACCTCAGCTTCGTCCGCCAGGAGGAGACCGCGGCGTTTCCCGCCAATTCGTTCGACCTTGTCGTGTGCCTCGAGGTGCTGGAGCACGTGGAGGACTGGCGCGCCATGACCGTGGAGCTGGCGCGGGTGAGCTCCCGCCACGTCCTCGTCTCGTTTCCGACGGGCCGAATGCGGCCGTTCGAGCGCAACGTCGGGCATCTTCGCAATTTCCACCGAGGCCAGTTCGAGCGTTACGCAATCTCAATAGGGCTCGAGCCGCTCGCCCTCTATTATGCCGGCTTCCCGTTCTATTCGCCCCTCTTCCGCCAGCTGTGCGACGCTTTCGACAGCGGCGGGCATACGTTGACCATCGGCCGCTACACCTGGGTGCAAAAGCGCCTGAGCGACATGATCTACGTCTCCTTCCGCTGGCTCTCGATGACGAGCCTCGGCGACCAGTTCTGCGGCCTATTTGTCAAGCAGGCTGCCACCCGACCCACCGCAGGAAGTCGATAAGCCGACGGAATCCGCCGGGAGCCGGAAGAGCTCGGATCATCGGGCCCGCCTCGGCCGCCCGGCGCGAAAAAGGTTCCGTTTTCGACGGCTGCGCTATTCGATCGTCGCCGGAAGATGAACACAACCGGTTCGTTGCAAGGCGCGTGACATTCTGTACGAATCCGCCACCAGTCGTTTCCGGGTGAACTAAGAAATGCCAGACGCCGCCCGTTCTCAAAGCGTCCGTGCAAGCCGAGCGTTGGCGCTCGCGCTTGCCGGCCTCGGTGCGGCCACGGCTGCGGCCCTTGTTTGGGCCCAGTTCCGCAGCTATGACATGCTCGATGGGGCCTTTTACTTTTCGCTCTATCAAGATCCGTCCGATTTCTCCGACACTCAGACGCGGTTTCATCTGCTTGCCCGCCCGATATGGCTGCTGTGCGGCCAGGATATCGTCGCGTTTAGAATCCTTACCCTCGCGATGGCGTCGGGGGCGAGCTGGCTGTTTTGGCGGGCGTGGAGGCGACTGCTGCCGAATCCCGACAACGCAGGCACCTGCTGGTGGCCGCTCTGGCTGGCGACCATGGCCGGCATCACCTGGGTGCCCGTGGCGCTGACCTACAATTCGATTCCGACCCTGTTCGGCCTGACCGGACTCGCAATCTTCCTGCGGTTGATTGATCCGTCGAAGGCCGGGAGGCCGACACGGTCAGTCCAATGGGCAATGGCCCTGTTGCTGGCCGGACTGCTTTATGGCGTTTATCTGGCGAAAGTTCCCGCTGCGGCCGCCTTCGGCATCGGCGGCCTATTCCTCCTCTGCTTCGAGCCGCGGGTCGATGCCCGGCTGCGCCGCGCGCTCGCCTTCGCGGGCATCCTGGTTGCCGTCGTCGGCTTGGGGGCCGTGCTTGTTGTCGTGACCCGGCGCGGATCGGCCCCCAACGAGGCGTTCTTCGTGAATGGCTTGCTCATCACCCCCAACCTGATTCGCAACACCTTCCTGAGGTACTGGACCGAAATCCTCCGCCTGGTTCCGGCTCTGCGGGCGGATCTTAGCTGGACGGTGGGCCCGATGGTTCTGGCGTGCGGGGCGGCGCTTTTCGCTCCTTCGCGCTCCAGGCGCCTGCGGGGCTGGTCGGCGGCCAGCCTGGTCCTCCTCTTATCCGCATTCTCCATCGCGCTGCTTGAGAGGCGACTCTGGGACAGCAGTTTTCGCGCGGCCGTAAGCGGCGAAGGTTCACGCTTCTATCTTCTCCTTTGGGGTTCGCTGCTGCCGGTTTGGATCATCAGCGTCTGGCCCAGAGCCGGCACGGAATCCAAGGTGACCCCCAGGCATGCGGCCTGGGTGATCGTCCTTCTCATGCTGCCCTTGATCAGCTCTTTTGGCACCACGAACACCGTGTATGTGGCGGCGCTCCATGAGACCGTCTTCTGGGTAGCAGGCCTCCTGCTTGTCGCGGATCATATCGCCGGGGCGTTCGCGGCGCCGTGGTTCCGGCCCGGGATGGCCGCCCTTATTTCGCTCGGCGCCGCCGGGCATGTATTCTCAGGCCATTTCCTGAGCCCGTACATGTTGCAGCCAAGCCTTTGGAAGCAGAACGAGAGCGTCGAGATCGGCTTCCCCGCGACCAAGCTCAAGGTCGACCCTGCCCTCGCCGCCTTTCTCCGCGACGTGCGCGCGGCGCTCGACGCGAATGGCTACAAGCCGGGTGACGACGTGTTCGGCTTCTTCAACCTTCCCGGCGTGATATACGCCGTCGGCGCAAGGGAGCCGGGAGCCCCGTGGTACTTCGGCACCTGGTACCACCAGGAGAACATCGACGGGTTAAAGCTGGAGAGGGTACCGCTAAGGCGCCGGCAGAACGCATGGATCGTCACCCAGGCGGATGTTCGACAGTTTCGCCCGCAGTTCCTGAGCTGCGGGATCGATTTCCCAAACGGCTACACGAAGATTGGCCAAACCATCAACCCCGTCTCTGGCCTTGAAGTCGGAATCTGGAAGCCCCGCGGCCGGCCCTGATCGCCGCGCCCTTGCCTGCGCCGAGGCGGCACGATGGCTCGTGCTGGCCGCCGCCGCGATTTGGCTCGTCCATCCGTACTTCGCGGCACGCCTCATCGGCACCGGCGACGCGCTCTGGTACCACCACTCGCTGGCCGACGCAGTGACGCAGTTTCGCGCGGGTGTCTTTCCCGTGTTCGTGGGCCAGTCCGACTATTCGTTCAACGGCTCGATCTACCCCCTTCGCGCCGCCCCCTATTTCCAATATCTCGCAGGGCTGCTCGACCTGCTCACCGGCCGATCGATGGGCTTCTTCGCCCTTGAGCACCTGACCGCCATCGTGAGTGTCCTCGCGGGAGCGGCCACCGCCTATTGGGCGCTCGTATGGATCGCGCCGGGCCAGCGCTGGTCGGCAGCCGCCCTCGCCCTCCTCTACGTGATGTGCCCGGGTGTCGCCGGCCTGTTCTACGCCCAGGACCTCTACATGAGCGGCATGGCCCTGCCGTGGGTGCCGCTCGCGTTCGCCGCGCTGGTGCGCTCGTTCGACGATGACGGCCTGGGACCGCAGGCCGTCCTCGCAGCGAGCCTCGCCGCCCTGTGGTGGGCGCACTCCCCGATTGCGCTTTGGGCCACGGCCTTCGCCGCGGTCGGCGTTCTCGTCCGATTGATCGATCGAAGACCCGGCCGCCTGGGCCTCGCCCGCACCGCCATCGCCGCCGGCATCTTTGCCGTGCTTGCAGCCTATCCGTTCGTGTCCGTCTTCCTGCTGCGCACCCCCGGCGAGGCGATCGTCCCCTACGTCATGGACCGCCAGGCGCTGCTGCAGGTGGTGCGCAATTCGTTCCCCTCCTCGCTCCAGCCGATTGATCTCAATGCCCCCATCCTCACCTACATGCAGCTCGGTTACGGCCTGTGGCTCGTCCTGCTCGCGGGCGCCGCCGCGTGGTGCTTCCGCCCCCGCCTCCGGGCGGTCGGCCTGTTGCTCGCATCGGCCGGGCTGATGGTCCTCCTGCTGTTTCCCTTTCCGTGGATAAACAGGGCCCTCTGGCTCAGTCTTCCCGAAACCGTCGTCGGCATGACGCTCTACTGGCCGATGCAGAGGTTCTACATCCTCATCGCCGCGGCTGCTGTCGTCTGCGGGCAGCGCCTCCTGAGGGAAATTCCGGCAACCAGGGCGATTGGGCGCGACACGGTCCGGCTTGGGCTCTTGCTGGCGACGCTCTGGAGCGCCCGGGAGGCCGGAAAGTTCATCGAGTTGGCCCGCCGTCAGAGCGACACCGTTCTCGACTCGCGCCGCTGGTCCCGTCTGGAGAACGTCGCAGTCCAGCGCCACACCTACGGCCTGTTCCAGAGGCGGCCCGCATATTTCACCCACGGCGTCGTCGAGCCGCGCATGGAGAGCCGCCTGCTCGATCCCGCGACGGGCGGCATCGTCGCCTCGGACTATGGCCAGGGCCGCGCCGAGCCGCAGGAGGACTTCCGGGGAACCATCGATGTCAATCCCGGCATCCTTGACCTCGATCCGCCGCTCACGCTCAGGTCAGGCGAGCAATACCTGCTAACCTTCGGCTTCGCGCGCCCGGACACGACCGGCCTGCTCCAGATAATCGGCCCCAGCCTCTACCGGGAATACAACCTGCCGCGGTCGGGTGAATCGAAGTCGTTCGGCAGCGAACGCGAATCCGAAAAATCCATCACAATCTGGACGAGCGCGCCGGGATCCGAGACCGTCAGGCTGCGCTTCATGCCGACGGCGGAGCATGCCAAGCCGAGCGATTACATTCCGTTTGCCAAGTACCGCCTCCAGAAGATCGACGAGCAGGCTCTGCCGGTGCGCGTGACTTCGCTCATGCCGTATCGAGCCACCGTGCGCAGCCCTGAGGCGGCCCTGCTCGAAAGCCCCCGGATGTTCATCCCGGGTTACGCCGCCACCGTCAACGGCGTCCCCGCTGCGGTGCGCAGGTCCGCCGAAGGACTGGTGGCCTTCCCCGTCCCGCAGGGGCAAAGCCAAGTCGAGCTGCGTTTCGCCGGCCCACTCGCCCTGCACCTGGCATTCTGGCTGAGCGCCGCAGGCTGGATCGCCGCTGCCATTTGGGCGGCGGCGCGGGCGATGGGATCGCGATCCCAGCCTCCCGCACCCGTCCATTCGGAACCCGGCCCCGGTTCGTCCCAGGAGACCCAAAAAGGCCGCGCATAGCGCGCGACTCCTCGCCCGGGGGGGATTCCGAGCGCAGCCGCCGGACTCGGCAGCAGCCTAACCATTCCCCTCACGACAACCCCGCGGCCGTGGATTCTGATGTCGGCGCCATCTTGGCCCGAAGCCGCCGGCGCAACGACATGCGCAAAGCCGCCCTGTGGACGCGCAGAATGCCACAATATCGATTTGCCCTCGCCTGCGCTGTTTGTCGTTGATGCCTGCGTGCCCATGCTCCTTTGGCGTCGACTAAGCCTGCTGGTCGCGGCGGCCCTGGCCGCCCTTTTCTTCTGGGCAAACAGTGGCATCGAGATCAAACGCCCGATAACGGCTGACGGGATTTCGGCGGAGCAGGGATACGCCTACCAGGTTGCGCCCGCCACCCCGATTCTACTGACGCCTCTTTCCGACGATCCCTCGAATCCGGATCGAGCTCCTACCAGATTGTTCGAGGACGGACGCGCCCTCCACCCCGCTCACGCGGCTCACGACCATATCCGCAGGGAAGGACGCGGCGCATTCTCTCAATGGCGCTCAGCGATTTATTTCTCGACCTCCGACAACAGCGACCCCCGCTCCAACGGCCGGGCCTATGCCGCCCACATGGTTGCCGTCCCATCGTTGAGTGCGCAATGGCTGTTTGCGCTTTGCCTCGTGGCGGCCGTGGCCGCAAATCTGGATCTGGCGGCACGGCCCCTTTGGCGCCGGCTAGGCCTGCTGGCTGCGGCGGCTCTCGCCGTCCTCTTCTATAAGGCAAACGGTGGCATCGAGATCAGGCGCCCGATAGCGGCCGATGACATTTCGGCAGAGGAGGGATACGCCTACCGGGTTGCGCTGGCGACCCCGGATCTGCTGGTGCCCCTGGCTGACGATGTCTGGGATCCGGATGGAGCCCCCACCGAGTTGTTCGAGGATGGACATGCCCTCCACCCCGCTCACGCGCCTCATGATCGAATCCGAAAGGAGGGGCGCGGCGCATTCTCTCAATGGCGTTCAGAGATATATTTCTCCACCTCAGACAATAGTGACCCCCGTTCCAATGGACGGGCCTATGTCGCCCGACTAGTTGCGGTTCCCTCTCTGAGCGCGCAATGGCTGCTTGCGCTGTGCCTCGCTGTCGCCGTCGCCGCAAATCTGGATTTCGCGGCACGGATGACCCGCGGCGCGGCCAGCCGGCTATCGAACGTGCGGGGCGCCCGCTGGCTGGCCCCTAGGCCGAATCGATTCCACGCCTTGGAGTTCTACCTGGCGGCTCTGCTCATGGTGGCGCTGATCCTTTTCCTTTTCCACGTTCACGCCTCGTTCACACGCCTAACCGAGCCGCGTGTCGCCGCTATCGGCTACGGCAATGCCAGCGCACCCTATTCCGACGCGATGGACCCGTGGCTCCGGGGCACAATGAGCTATTATCTCAATGGCACGCCCACGGCCAATCTATACCGGCCAACCATCGGCCTGTTCTTCAGCACTATTCTGACAGTATTCCAGGCGGTCTCGGCAATACCCAAGGTCTTCATCGCAGCCTTTCTCGCAGCAGCCATCTACTTTTTTGTCAGCGGCCCGATCTTCTTGCGAGTCATCATCGTCGGGGCCTTGGTCACGTTGAACCTTAACTACGACGTGTTCGTTTCGCCGCTCTATCCCGAGTGTGTGATGATGGGTTTCTGGACGATGTCATTCTCATTGATCGGTCTCATCCTGATCGGACTAGGCCAAAATGCCGACAGGCGGCGGTGGCTGCCGGCGGTCGCCGGTTTCAGCCTGGTGGGCATCGCGGCCGCGGTACAGGGGCCCCAGCTGCTTGGCGGCGGCCTCGTCCTGGGTTGGTGCGCGACACGCTGGATCCGGCAGGGTGAATGGAAGACCTTGGCGCTATCGGCCGTCGCCCTTCTCGCTCCGACTCTCGGCGACACCTCGATCCGAATGGGCTATGGGATAACCAACAATGCTGTCGCGAATCTCTACTGCGTATATGCCGACCCATCGCACGCCTGGACTCCACAAACGGATCAACTTTATCACCTAAAGGATCCGTCGAATCAGGAGGTCCTTGGGCACTTCCTCGCGTTCATCACCGGCCCGGACGGCCGCGCGTTCTTGCGTTCGGCGATGGCCTATACGCAGCAGCAGGACGCCCTGCAGATCAGGCGCACCGGATTCATCAGTCTCTTGCTTGTTTGTGCCGCGATCGGGTGGTGGACAAATCGCGGAGACCACGAGACTCCCTACAATCCATTTCCCGGACCTATCAGGAAGATCAGATGGCGGGATTGGGGAATCCGGCTCTGCCTGATCGGCGTGTTGGTCCTGATCTACATGATTGTGACGCGCCCCCCGGTCGCCCTTCATTACCCGGTCTTGATCCTAGCCGGGGTGATCGCCGTCGCTGGAATCCTAAAAGGATGCCCCATGGCCGTTTGCTTTGCATTGAGCTACGTCGGGTCGCTTACGCTGCACGCCGTTCTTGGTGTCGTAAGCGGCTATCGCGTCAGCGTGACCTATGAAATCTTTGTGTTCGTGGCCCTCGTCTGCCTGCTTGTGGAGCCATCAGCTTCAGGCGATCGAAATGCCAAGCTCGCCCGCGGGCTGCCGGAATTCTCTGCGATTGTTATCCTAATAATAGCGATCGCCTATGCCGGGAATTTCGTGGGGCGGCGGGGCCAGAAGTCCCACCTGAGGGCCGAGCTTGGCGAGACCGCCAGGAACGTGGTGAAGGTGTCCGGCGATCGCGCGATCGACCGCAGTCTGTATTTCGACGGCAAGCTTTCCTATTTCTATACAAACGACGACGGGCTTCCCTTTGGCTCCGTCCGCACTTATTCCGCGATCAAGGCCCCGGCCGGACTGGGCCTTGCCTCGTTGATCACGCCTTGCGAGGTGACCTGGGAGGCAAAACCCTAACCTCGGGACCCCCGCGCGAATTTGGGGCCGCCCTGAACGGGCAAGCCGGCCCGGCGCCAGTTCGGGTTGACTCCAACCCCTTGTCTGTGCGGTATTTCTAGGTCCATCTATGAACGCCCCCGCGACAGCCTCGCCCTTCTCGGGCATTGCCCGGAAACGCGACCTCTGGTGGCAGTTCACCGTCAGGGCCGTTGAATCGCGGTACCGCGGCAGCTACCTTGGGATCGCTTGGGCCGTGCTCAATCCCGTGCTGATGCTCGGCATCTACTACGTCGTCTTCGGGCTGATCTTCAAGGGGCATTTCCGGGACCCAAGCGTGGAAACCGAGGCGGACTTCGCCATGGCCATGTTCCTGGGCCTGACCCTCTACATGCTGGTCGCCGACACCCTTGGAACCTCCCCGCTCCTCATCGTCGGCAACACCAGCCTCGTGAAGAAGGTCGTCTTCCCGCTCGAGATACTGCCCCTGTCCAATTCCGGGGGCCTCTGGTTCAACCTCGCCATCGGGCTTGCCCTCGCGCTCGGCGGTGCATCGATCTTCGGAAGCGGCCTCAGCATGACGGGTCTCGCATGGCTGCCAGTCATCCTCGTTCCCCTACTCATGCTTTCCGCGGGACTCGCATGGCTCTTTGCGGCACTGGGAGTCTTCTACCGCGATCTCGCCCAGGTGATGCCCTTCTTCGCGCAGATCGTGCTGTATGCGAGCGCGGTCTTTTTCCCGGTAACCCGGATTCCCGCCAGCCTGTGGGCGATCCTCAAATGGAATCCCTTCCTCCAGACCGTGGTGCTGGCCCGCGAGGTGGTGCTCTGGGGCATGCCCGTCAACGCGGCGCACCTGGGTTACACGTACGCCGCCGGACTTGCCGTCCTCCTTGGCGGCCGGTGGGTCTTCCTGAGGCTCCGGCCGGCCTTTGCCGACGTGATCTAAGGGGGCGACGTCCCGGCCATGTCCAGCGAGCCCCTAATCGAGGTCGGCGGCCTCACCAAGGCCTACAGGATCTGGGAAAGCCCGTCCTCGCGGCTGACGGTGCCGTTCCTCGAGGCCGCGTCGGCGCTGCTGCCGAAGAACTCCTCCGCCCGCCGCGCGCTTGCGCGCCATGCCTCCCGGAGGTTCCGGGATTTCTATGCCCTGCGCGACGTCAGCTTCTCCATCCGCAGGGGCGAGGCGACGGGCATCATAGGGCGCAACGGGTCGGGCAAGAGCACGCTCCTCCAGCTGATAGCCGGCACGCTCATGCCCACGGCCGGCTCCGTGAGGACCAGCGGCCGCGTGTCGGCGCTTCTCGAGCTCGGCAGCGGCTTCAACCCGGACTTCACCGGGAGGGAGAACGTGTTCCTGAACGGCGCGATCTACGGCCTCACCCATGCCGAGATGGACACGCGGATGGACGAGGTGACCGCGTTCGCCGACATTGGCCAGTTTATCGACCAGCCGGTCAAGACATACTCCTCGGGCATGATGATGAGGCTCGCCTTCGCGGTCGCCGTGAACGTCCAGCCGGACGTGCTCATCATCGACGAGGCTCTCGCCGTGGGTGACGTGTTCTTCTCCCAGAAGTGCTTCCAGAGGATCCGCGAGATCGTCCACCACGGCGCCACGCTCGTCTTCGTGTCCCACGACATGGGTGCCGTCCAGTCGCTCTGCGACCGGGCGCTGCTGCTCAACCAGGGGAGCCTGATGTTCGACGGGGTCCCCGAGGACTGTGTCAGCAGGTATTTCAACCTGCACAAGGTGTCCATGAAATCGGGACAGTCGGTCGCCGGGAAGCACCCCCCGGTGAATCCGGAGGTGCTGAACGCCATCCGCTCGGGCGACATCCTTTCCACGGCGAAGTCCCGGCACGGGGACAAGGCCCTTGAGATCGCGGCCGCCGTCGTGGTCGACGGCCACGGCGCGGCGACCCTGGACTTCGAGATGATGCACCGGGCGGCCGTGCGGATGCACCTGCGCGCGAATGCGGAGATCAAGAGGCCGTCGGCGGGGATCCAGCTCCACGACCGGATGGGCAACCTGGTGTTTGCGGCCGGGACGCCCCAGCTGCGCTTCCCGCTCCCGGCCCTCTCCAAGGGCCAGGAGATCCTGCTCGAGTTCCGCATCGCGCTCTCCCTCCAGCCCGGCGCCTACACGCTCTCGCTCGACGCCGCCGAATTCGACGAGGAGAATCCCAACGTGGGCGCCTTCTACGACAGGATCGGCGGCCTCGGGCCGCTCAACGTGGCGCACCACGTCCCCGGCACGATGCCCTTCTACGGCATCGCCCAGCTGCCGATGGACATCAGCTATCTTTAGCAATGAGCGACAAACCGGCCGAACGGGCCTGCTGGTGCGGCCATCCGCAGCTCGAACCCTACTCCGACGACTACAAGGTCTGCAGGGCGTGCGGGACATTGGTGAGCCGTGCCCCCCAGGCCGAGGGGCTCTACGGCCACGAGTACTGGACCAAGCGCCAGACCGGCCACCACGGGCTGCCCGACATCCGGGACCGGGCCAGGCTCGACCTGCCCGAGCGCTGCACCCACTGGCTTCGGCGCCTGCTCCCGCTCAGGCCTCCCCCCGCCCGCGTCCTCGAGGTGGGTTGCGCCCACGGGGGCTACGTGGCCCTTCTCGGCTGGGCCGGGTATGACGCCGTCGGGACGGAGCTCAGCGCCGAGGTCGCGCAGTTCGCCCACGACACCTTCGGCGTCAAGGTGCTCGCGGGCCCCGTGGAGACTCAGCCGCTCCAGCCGGGCAGCTTTGACGTAATCGTGCTCAACGACGTCCTGGAGCACCTGCCCGACCCGGTCAGCACGCTGAAGCATTGCGCGGCGCTGCTCAATGCGGACGGGCTCTTCGTCATCCAGACTCCGGAGTACAAGGAACACCTGACCTACAAGGACCTCAGGGCGACGGACGATCTGTTCCTCAAGCACATGGACAGGAACAACGACGAGCACCTGTACCTGTTCAGCCGGCGGTCCGCGGGGGTCTTCTTTGCGCGGCTGGGGCTCCCCTGCCTCGATTTCTCGAGTCCGGTGTACGCCTACGACATGTTCTTTGTCGCGAGCAGGGGCAGCCTTGCACCCGCAGGGGACGCCGCAGTCGAGGCCGCGCTCAGCCGCCGGCCGGTGGGGCGCCTTGTCCAGGCCCTCGTCGACAAGGCCAGCGAATCCGCCGACAGGTGGTGGGCAATCCAGAGGCTCAAGGGGAACCCCTAGAGCGGTACCGCCGGTTCGCGAATCCCGGGAACGCTCACTTGAGCCTCGCCCGGTGGAAGCCGTGGATCCTGCCGGTGAACTGCGCCGCGCAACTTGACGCCCCGATCGAGTTCAACCCCACGGCAACGGTCTCGGAAGGCGCCTCGTAGAACGGCGTCCGGACGTCGAGCACCGGCTTCTTGTCCAGGAAGACGGCGAGCCTTCCGGCGGCATCGGACCATACGGATGCCGGAACGCCTTCCGGGCGCATCGACGCCGGGAAGAACGAGCCGAACCAAACCTCGACGACCTGCCTCTTGCCGGGCTTCACCTCCACAGGGCCGCTCCTCGGTCCCCCGTACCCCCAGTGGTCCAGCGCAAAGGCCACATGGTTTGAGTCCAGGTAATCGACCACCAGAACGTCCGCACGGCCGGCGCCGCCCGAGCTGACAAGGGGCTCGCGGGCCCCCGGCACCCCGGCCGGGAACTCCAGCGTGATGACGAGAGGGCCGACCAGGTTCGACCTTTCCGGCGCGTTCCAATCGCGTTCAAGCAGGCGAACCCGCACAATCTCGCCCGTGAACCTGAGCCCGAGCGCCCCCTGTCCCGTCTCCCCGCCGCCGATGGACGGCCTGACCCTGAATGCAGGGAAGAACTGCTGCGCCGTGTCGTCAAACACCGGGTCTCCGTCGAGGAGGACCGTCAGCCGCGAGCTGAACGCCTCGGTCTTCCATCCGGGCACGCCGTCGAAGTAGGGATCGCCGATCGGCGGATAGAGCGGCGGCATGTCCACCGTGACCACATGCGGGCGCCTGTAATCCAGCGGGACGGGATCGCTCACGTTCCCCCCGAAGCCGGCATGCTCGAACCCGAAGACAATCTGGTCGTCCGATTGGTAGTAGACGTAGAGGTAGTCCGAAAGGAATTCGGAGCCCGTTATGACGAGCGGCTCCAGCTGGCCCTTCCTGCCCGCGGGAAACCTGACCGTGAGCTCGAGGGGCCCGTAGGATCTCCCGGTGGCCCGGTCGAGGAGAAACCGGGGCGTGTCGAACGCGTGCAACAGGCGCCGGAAGACCGCGGGGTTATCGACGCGCAGCAGCTCATTGTGGTTGAACGACGCGAACAGGTTGAAGAGGACCGACCACGCCAGCGCGACCCAGCAAAGTCCCATCGCGAGGCTGCGCTTGATTCCCACAAGCCGGTCGGCGAGGCCCCAGAATCCAATCACGGAGAGGACGATGAAGCCCGGCAGAAAATCGACCATGTATCGGTTGCTCGCGAACTGGAACGTGAAGACGACGGCCGCGACGCCGAGCGACGCGAGCGCGGCGCAGGTGACGAAGAGCCCGAGCTTTCTCCGGTTCGCGCAGGCCATCGGGGCGAGGAGGGCCAGCATCGCGAAGGGAATGTTGGGGATTATCCCGTAGGGATCCTCGAACCCGATATGCGCCGCCGGAGCGCGGGGGAGCGAGACGACGCGCACAAACGGGAAATAGGCGCTCAAGTTCGCCGGGGCGAACAGGTAGGCGCGGCAATTGTACCACAGGTACGAAAGGCTGAAATGGGTGGCCCTCGTCTCATCGATTCCCGAAAGCTCGTAGCGCTGGCCAAACTCGAACGGACTGTCGAAGCGCAGCTTGTTGTAGAGGAGAAGGCCCGCCACCACGAGGCCGACGGGTGCAAGCGCCGCAATGGCGCGGGGCAGCCGGCCGGGGGCCGCGCCCGGCGCCGGGCCGCAAACGCCCGCCGCGAGCACGGGAACCAGCAAGAAGACCCCTCCAAAGACATAGCTTGGGCGCGAGGCGATCGCCATCCCGTAGGCAAGGCTTGCCAGGGAAAGCCAGGCGAGTTTCCGCCCGCCGTGGAACGCCTGGTACACCCCCAAGAGGGATACCATGAAGAAGGCATCGCCAGACGCGACAGCCACTTCATACACCTGCGATCTCCTGAGCAGGACGGGCACCATGGTCGCCAGGCCCATGGCGATGACCCCTCCCGCCTCCACGGCGACGCCAGTCGCCCTGAAATAGGTCCCGTGCACGCGCGCGAGGAGGAACGAGCCCGAAAGGAACGCGGCCGCGCAGAAAAGGAACAGCGCCTGTGGATCCTCAAGGTAATGGCCGGTGAGGGCGGCGAACGGCCAGTAGGCGGCCAGGGCCGGCGCCACTCCGAAATAGAGGTAGAGCCTCCCCTTGTAGAAGCTGAGGTCGTGCAACCCAAAGGCGGCGTTCTGGCCGGGGTCGTAGGGATCCTTGAGCTTCAGCAGGCCCGCAGGCACGTCGGCCTTCAGGCTCAGGTGGCCGGACCTGAAACCCCTTATGAGGTAATTGTAGTAGCTCGGGCCCCCGCTGAATTCCCCGAACAGCTCCCTCCCGGGGCTCGCCGCCCACGAATAGAAGAGGAGGACGGCCGCCGCTGCGCATCCCAAGGCCGCATAACGAAGGGCCCTTCGCCGAGTTGACGGTGGGGCCGTATCCTCGAGACCACGCGACATCGGCGCCCAATCTGGGGGATCCCCGCATGCGGTTGCAAGTTCCACGGCGCCAGCCCGGCCCGCTCGCCGCAAACGCGCAGCCGCCGCGGGGAACGGCAATCATGGGCTTATCTCCAAGTGTTGCCCCCGGTGCCTCTGCCGGCGATATTCAAAGGCCTTCGGCACCCCCGGCCCGCCAGGCCCTCTGCCGGAGCGGCTGCCAAAAACATGCTCGCATCAACCCGCGCATATGGTGTGAAGTTGCCCCTTTTAAGTGCCCGTTGACCCCAAGACCATCGTCTACCTGCGCCCCGACACGATCGGCGACCTGATCCTGTTCACGCCGGCGCTGCGCCTCTTCATGGCCGAATGGCCCAAGGCGCGCCATGTCATTGTCGTCAGGCGGGGTTATGAGAGCCTGGCGCCGCTGTTTCCCCGCCAGCTCGAATGGAAGGTGGCGCGCCTCAACCCGTTCAAGCAGCGGCCCTCGGACTGCCGCGAGGAGCTTTCGGCGCTCCTGGGCGAACTGGCAAAAGCGGCTCCCGACCTGATCCTGGCTCCGACCCTGAACCGCACCTGGCTCGAGATCGCGGTGGCGGCGCACTTCAAGAAGACCCGAAGCGTCGTCCTGGGAGGCGCCGACGTGGACCCCATTTTCGCGGCCTCGCTCAGGCTCGACCTCGGCGTCGACAACGCCGCAGCGTTCACGGAGACCGTGCCCTCGGAGGCGTCGGCCACGGACGTCGAGAACCAGCACAGGCTGGTCGAGCACCTGCTGGGAAGGAGGCTGCCGACCGAACTGCCCGCGATCGACGTCCCAAAGGAGCCGCAGGCGAAGGCGCGCGCGAGCGTCGCCGCGCTCGGGCTTCCCGCGGGCCGGTGGGCGGCCGTCTTTGTCGGCGGCGTCGCCAACGTCGCGGTCAAGTCCTGGCCGGCGAGGCATTTCGCCGAGGTCGTCGCCTGGCTGCAGTCGGAGAGGAAGATCCCGGTCGTCCTCCTCGCCCACGCCGACGAGTCCCCCTTCGTCGAGGAGGTCGCCGCCGAGGTCGTCCGCGCCGGCGGCGCGCGGCCGGCCTCCTGGCTCGGCAAGAACGGCGAGCTGCCGCTCCTCGCGGCGCTCCTAAAGGAATCCAGGCTATACGTGGGGCACGACACGGGCGCCATGCACATGGCGGGCGCGCTCGGCCGCCCGGTCGTTGGGATCTTCGGGGGGGGGCACTGGCCCCGCTTCCGCCCGTCCGCGAGGCAGGCCGTGTCCGTCGTACAGCCCCTGCCCTGCTTCGGGTGCAACTGGGACTGCCATTTCGGCGACGGGCCCTGCGTGAAGACCATCCCCGCCTCCGACGTCGTCCAGGCGACCGAGCGCATCCTGGCCGCCGGCGACAGCCCGATCAGCGCGGTCCTGGAGTCGCACGCCCTTCCCGACGCCGCGCTCAGGCTCATCGCCGCGGCCGCCCCGGGGATCTCCGGGCTCAAGCGCGACCGGGTGCAGCGCCAGCACAAGATCGAGGAACTCAAGGCCGAGACGGACTCCAAGGACGTGGAGATCGAGGACCTCAAGCGCGCCGCCGAGGAGCGCAAGACCGAGATGGAGGCCATCAAGGCGGAGCTCGAGCAGGAGTGCGCCGACAAGGACAGGGAGATCGCCGAGCTGAAGGTCGAGACCAATTCAAAGGACGTGGAGATCGAGGACCTCAAGCGCGCCGCCGAGGAGCGCAAGACCGAGATGGAGGCCATCAAGGCGGAGCTCGAGCAGGAGTGCGCCGACAAGGATAGGGAGATCGCCGAGCTGAAGAAGGAGGCCGACTCCAAGGACCGGGAGATCGCGGCCCTCAAGGAGACGTGCGACGACCGGGAGAAGATAGTCGTCCGGCTGGACGCGGGCCTGAAGGCGCACATCGCGGCGTTGCCCGAGTGGGAGCGCCGGGTGGCAGGGGTCGAGGCCGAGCGCGACGCCCTCGCCGCCCGCCTCGAGCTCCTGGGAAAGCTTCCGCCCGACGCCTCGACGTGGGCGCAGGCCGTTCACGACAAGGACGTCCACATCGGCAACATCGAGGCCGCCCTGAGGAACAGCGCCGAGGAGATCCTTGCGCTCAAGCAGGCGATCTCGAATTACGCGTCCGGCCACGCGAACACCGAGCAGGCGAAGCACTTCGGCCGGCTGCTCTCGGAAAAGGAGGCGGTCATCCAGGAGCTGCACCGCGCGTGCGTCGAGCGGGAGGCAGTCATCAACCAGATGGCCGCCGAGGCGACGACCGCGACGGCGGCACTTCGAAAGCTCTGGATCGCGCTGAAGATGGGCGTCCGCGAGAAGCTCTGGCGCCCCCTCGACCGCTGGGTCTTCAGGAAGGTCGTCGAGGACTACTGGATGCAGATCGGCGTCCTCAGGCAGTACGGGCCCCGCCCTATAGCCTGGGACCGAAGGCTCCCCAGGCCCACGTGCGCGGACCACGCCCTTCCGAAGCTGGGGATCGTGACGCCCAGCTTCGAGCAGCCCGCGTTCCTCGAGAGCACGATGGTGAGCATCCTCAACCAGGATTACCCGAAGCTCCTCTACGCCGTCCAGGACGGTGCATCGCGCGACGCGAGCGCGCAGATCATCGCGCGGTACGCGCCGAGGCTGCGCCACTGGGCATCCGAAGCCGACAAGGGCCAGGCGGACGCCATCCGCAAGGCCTTCGCCCATATCGAGCCCGAGCTCGGCCCCGATGACGTCATGGCGTGGATCAACTCGGACGACCTCGTGGCCCCGAGGGCCCTGAGGTTCGTCGCCTCCTATTTCGCGGCGCATCCTCTCGTGGACGTGGTCTACGGCCACCGGATAATCATCGACGACGCCGACCGCGAGATCGGCCGATGGATCATGCCCCGCCACGAGCCGGCCTCGATCGAGTGGATCGACTACGTGCCGCAGGAGACGCTGTTCTGGCGGAAGCGGGCCTGGGATGTCGCGGGCGGGATCGACCCCAGCTTCCAGTTCGCGCTCGACTGGGACCTGCTCGCCCGCTTCAGCCAGGCCGGCTGCAGGATCGTCCGCCTGCCCTACTTCCTCGGCTGCTTCAGGGTCCACGCCCAGCAGAAGACGAGCCAGGTGATCCACACGACCGGGGCGCAGGAGATGTCCCTCATCCGCTCGCGCTTCCACGGCGCCGAGAAGGACAACGCGGCGAAGATAGAGCGCCAGGCGCGCAGGATCCGCTTCCGGGGCGCGCTGGCCGCGAGGCTCGCCGGGGCGGGAATCCGCTGGTAGGAGCTTGTTTTTTGACGCCATTTCCAAAGTCTAGCCCCTTTCCGCCAGAATGACCGCCCTGCTGCTTGTCGTAGGACTCTACGTTTATCTCTCCGTCATCGGCCAGGCCGTGGTGTGCCTGTTCAGGCCAAGGATCGGGGTGCTCTGGAGCTGGTTCGCGGCGCCGACGCTGGGCCTGTCGCTCCTGATCGTCATCATCACCCGGCTGAACGTCTGGGGGATCCCCGTCCGGGCCTCGGGCCCGTGGGCGACCGCCGTTCTCCTGGCCGGAGCAGCCGCCGTGATCGCCTGGCGCAGGCCCCGGTTTCCCCTGCGGAGGCTGGCCCCGTTCCTCGCGATCGGCGCCGGCTACCTGCTCTACGTGGGATGGCCATCGCTCCGGTACGGCTTCAACTGGATCTCCTACGCCAACGACGACATGGCGAACTACTGCATGGCGGCCGAGCGCTTCCTGCAGCACGGCTACTACGACATCCCGCTCCAGACCGACCTGCAGGGCCGCGACTACACCCAGCACTACTGGTTCATGCACGCGCTCCAGCAGATCCGGCCCGGCTCGGAGCTGACGATCGCGTGGATCGCGTCCATCACCGGCCGGCGCGCCCACGAGGTGTTCATGCCGGCGATACTGCTTCTCAGCCTCATGCAACTCTTCGGCATGGGCGCGATCGCCGTCTGGAAGGGGCGCTACCGCAGGGTCGCCCTGGTCGCCTTCTTCCTCTTCGCCACGAGCCCGCTCTTCGGGCTCGGGACGCTCTACCAGCTGATCGCGCAGGTCGCGGGCATCGCGCTCCTGCAGGTCATCGCCTCCGTCCTGTTCGTGCCGCGCCGGCTCACGCTGCGGGCGATGGCGGTCGGCGGCCTCCTCACGGCGAGCCTGGCGATCTTCTACCCCGAGGTCTCGCCCTTCGTGGCCCTGGGCATCCTGCTCGTCGCGCTCAGGATGCGCTACTTCGACCCCGCGCGGTTCCGCCCCTACGCTCTGCTGATCGGGGGAGTGGCCGCCCTGACCTTCATCCTCATCGCCAGCAGCACCTACGAGTTCGTCAACACCCTCGTCATGCAGTCGGTGGGCTCCGCGGGCCTGGGCGCCATGGCGGAGATCAACGACCAGAGCGGGGGGCTCGTCCTCTTCCCCTGGACCCTCGTGCCGTCCTTCATCCCCATGCTCTTCGGGCTGCACCCGTTCGGCATCGTGGGCGTCGACCCGTGGATCTCGGCGCAGATCGTGGTCGGCGTCGCCCTCCTGCTCTATTTCGCCTGGCGCACCTGGAGGAACTTCATCGAGGGGGCCCCCGTCGGCTATCTCGGCGTCCTCGAGATCCTCCTCGGGGTCTACCTCTTCCAGAAGGGGCAGGACTTCGGGCTGTTCAAGCTGGCGATGTTCGCCCAGCCCACCACCACGCTGTGCCTCGCGCAGGGATTCTCGCATTTCATGTCCTCGGCGCGCGCCGGCACCCGCAAGGGCGCCCGGATCGCGATAGCCGTCTTCTTTGTCGGCACCTCCGTCTCCTATTTCTACTACACGATCGCCTCGCTCGGCACCTATGGCGGAGGCCTCACGGAAATCGTGAAGGGATCCGCGCTCGGCGTCGGCTTCACGCCCCCGACGAACCTCAAGTACCAGGGCATCGAGAGCGACATCTCCAACGTCGTGAGCGCCAAGATGCTCTCGCAGTACACGAAGGGCATCGACACGCGGTTCCTGTCCCGCAGCTACATGGACAACATCGCCAACATCGCCGTGCTCAAGTTTCTGCGCACGGAGGATCCCGACCTGGGCCCGCAGGCCCGCCTGGTCGAGAAGCTCTCGCTGCTGCGCTTCATGCTTCCCGAGGAGATCCTGTCCGGCGACATCCCCGACTACAAGGTCGTCACGATCCACAAGGAGGCCGACAGCGTCGTGTACGCGAACAACTGGACGGAGACGAGCTCGCGGCACCTCAGGTACAACGACCGCCTGTTTGTCTCGACCCGCACCGACCTCGACCACTTCAACAAGCTGAACCCCGGCACGGGCTGGACGGTGCAGAACATGTACCAGTACAAGCTCGAGAGCCAGGTCAGGGACCGGCTTGTCTTCGTGCATTCCGAGCTGAGCCCGCACTATTACTCGTCGGCGCGCTTCAAGGCCGCGTTCTTCCAGAGGGAGAACGAGCCCATCTCCAACGGCAAGTCGTCGTTCCACGGCACCGGGCAGTTCAACGTGTTCCACATAGTGAACCCGTCGCCGAACCTGAGGGTCATCGTGGACTTCTCGCGCACGTCGCTCGGCGTCGGCCGCACGATGCTGCCCGAGCGGGCGATCGTAGTCGGTGACGAGGACTACCGGCTCCCCTTCGTGGGCGCCGGCTCGGCGAGGGTCGTCTCGCCGGTCATCCAGCCCGAGTACTACGAGGGCCAGGCCTACATCACGATCGACTTCGGCGACCAGGCGAGGGTGATCAACAAGCTCAAGACGGGGCTCATGCGCTGGTACGGAGTCCAGTTCGCCCTCGACGACCGGAGGCTCATCGGGTTCACCCGCGACATCTCCGTCCTCACCGACGAGGAATACCGCGCGATGCCGCGTCCCATGAAGATCGGCCGCTTCCCCGAGGACCTGCTCCAGTACAAGGGACTGGAGTATTCGGGGCTCTACGAGGACGGATGGACCGGACGGGACGCGTATTTCAAGCTCGGGGCCTCGCGCGCCGGCCAGGTGCTCTACTTCAAGGGATACATACCGGACACGCCGCGGTTCCGCCGGGAGGGCCTCGACGCCACGATCTCGATAAACGAGCGGCCGACCGAGGTGGTCAGGCTGAAGGCGGGGAGGTTCACGCTCACGCGCCTCATCAAGGAATCCTCGGACATAACCTCCATCTCGCTCCATTTCTCCGACGCCCAGGTCTACGACAACGACGAGGACAAGCGCGCGGTGTCGGCCTTCGTGCGCGAGATCTCGATCAACGACATCCCCGATTTCGCGAGCTTCAGAAACGTCGCCAACGACTCGGGGGAGAAGGTTGAGCTTTCTGGGATCGACCCGGACGGCTGGATCGAGAAGTCCGCCCAATTCAAGGCGCCCGCGTTCGACGGGTTCAAGGTCCTCAAGCTCGACCTCGAGATGCCGGGCTGGGCGCCGATCGCGTCGAACTCGATCAAGGTCTCGGTGGACGGCCGGACGCTGCTGTCGGACTCCGTGCCGCGCCAGACGTTCGAGAGCATCTATGTGCCCCTGCCCCCGGGCGGCCAGCGGCTCGTCCACTTCGATTCGTCCGACGTGTTTGAGCTTCCCAAGGACGGCCGGATGCGCGCCTTCGCGATCAAGAACATCTCGTTCGAGAACCTGAGCCAGACCGACCTTTTTGCAAGGGGCTGGCACAAGTCGGGCTATTTGTTCGGCATCAGCGGGGCGGACACCGACGGCTGGGTGGACAAGCGCCTCGATTTCCGCTTCCCGGCCACGGAGATGTTCAAGGAGGCGATCATCGAGGTAATCCGCTTCCCGTCGAAGTGGGACATCTCCCTGGGGGTGTCGCAGGACGGGGGCTCGCAGAAGGTGCGCACCCTCGGCCTGGAGCAGACCGAGCGGATAAGGGTCCCCCTGTCCAAGATTCACGACACGACCGCGGTGCTCTCCACCGACCGGAGCTTCCCGCTCGCCGCCCCCGACATGCGGATCCGCTCCTTCCGCGTAGTGAACATCGACTTCGACTGAGTTTCGGCCCATCATCGGCGTCGCCATGCTTCTCAGCGTAGTTGTCCCCGTTTACCGGGAGGAAAAGAGCATCCCCGAGTTCATCCGGAGGATGGGCCCCATACTCTCGGGCATCACCGAGGATTATGAGATCATCTTCGCCATGGATCCGTCGCCGGACCGGACCGAGGACGTGATCCTGGAGCAGCGGGCCGCGGACGGTCGCATCAAGCTTCTCAAGTTCTCGCGGCGGTTCGGCCAGCCGATGGCGAGCCTCGCCGGGATGCAGTATTCCTCGGGCGACGCCGTCGTCGTCATGGACGTCGACATGCAGGATCCCCCTGAGCTCGTCGGCGACATGGTCGCCAAGTGGCGCGAGGGCTACGACGTCGTCCTGCCCCAGCGCACGCGCCGCACGGGCGAGCCCTGGGTGAAGCGCATCGTCGCCAAGACGGGCTACAAGGTCATCAACAAGATAGCCGACGTGAGGATCCCGCCCAACACGGGCGATTTCAGGCTCATGTCGCGGCGCGTCGTCGATGAGGTTGTGAGGCTGCGCGAGTGCCACGGCTTCCTGCGCGGCATGGTCGCGGTCGTCGGGTTCCGCCAGTACCTCCTCCCGTTCGAGCGGCCCGCGCGGTTCGCCGGGGAGACCAAGTACAACCGTTTCCTCGGGTCGCTGCGGATCGGGTTCAACGGGATCTTCTGCTTCTCGACCTATGCCCTGACGCTGAGCACGCAGCTCGGGTTCCTGATCGCCGGCGCCTCGTTCCTGATCGCGCTGGCGTACCTCATCATGAAGCTGTGCGGGTTCCCCTTCCCCGTCGGCAATCCCACGCTGGTCATCCTTATCCTGTTCCTCGGGGGCATCCAGCTGATCAGCGTCGGAATCCTCGGCGAGTACATCGGCCGCATCTACGAGGAGGTCAGGGCCCGTCCAAAGTTCATCGTCGACCGGGCCGAGGGTTTTCGCGCCAGGTCCGGCACCGGATGAGGCTTTCCGCCGGAGGCGGCGGAGCGGCCGGGGCCCCGCACTAATGTCTTTTCCAAACGCACAATTGCCCGTCCAATAGCGCCTCCATGCAATCAACGAAGTGGCCCAAGGTCCTGCCTCCGCTCACTCCTGAGCAGCGGAGGATCAGCGACGAGTTCATGAAGCGCTGGCACGAGCAGCTTCCGAGCCGCTACGGCGTCGTCGAGCGGTTCAACCACTCCTTTCCCGTGCGCAATTCGCGCCCCGGATTCCGCACGTCGATAGAGATCGGCGCCGGGCTCGGCGAGCACCTGCACTACGAGAGGCTCACGGCGGAGCAGGAGAGGAACTACTGCGCGGTGGAGCTCAGGGAGAACATGGCGGCCGAGATCCGCAGGAGGTTCCCGAATATCCAGGCGGTCACCGGCGACTGCCAAGCGCGGCTTGATTTTCCGGACGGGCACTTCGACCGCTACATCGCCGTCCATGTTCTCGAGCACCTGCCCAATCTTCCCGCCTGCATCCGGGAGGCGCACAGGCTGCTCGACAAGCAGCGCGGCCAGATGCTCGTCGTGATCCCCTGCGAGGGAAGCCCCGCGTACTCCCTGGCGCGCAAGATCTCGGCCGAGCGCGTCTACAACCGGTACTTCAAGGGCGGCTATGGCTGGCTCATCGCGCGCGAGCACATCAACCGGCCCCGCGAGATCCTGGAGGAGCTCCATCCCTTTTTCACGGTGGAGAAAAAGGCGTTCTTCCCGCTGCCATTCCTCCCGTTCGTATTCAACAACTTGTGCATCGGCCTGTCGCTGAGGCCGCGCCCGGCATGAGCGCGGTGTTCGTCACCGGCGCGGCCGGGTTCATCGGCTCGAGCCTGGTGGACCGCCTGCTGGCGGACGGCGCCAGCGTGGTCGGATGGGATAATTTCTCCACGGGCCAGGAGCGTTTCCTCGAGGGCGCCGCCAAGCATCCCGCGTTCAAGCTGGTGCGAGGCGACAACCTGGACCTGCCGGCCCTAGCGAAGGCGATGGCGGGCTGCGAAAGCGTGTTCCACCTGGCGGCGAACGCCGACGTGCGCTTCGGAACCGAGCACCCGAGGAGGGACCTCGACCAGAACACGATCGCCACGCACAACGTTCTCGAGGCGATGCGGACGAACGGAATCAAGCGGATCGCGTTCTCGTCGACCGGATCCGTGTACGGCGAGGCGGAGCTCATCCCCACGCCGGAGGATGCGCCGTTCCCGATCCAGACCTCGCTCTACGGGGCGTCGAAGGTGGCGTGCGAGGGGCTCATCTGCGCCTACTGCGAGGGGTTTGGATTCGAGGGGACCATCTTCCGTTTCGTCTCGATCCTGGGCGAGCGCTACACCCACGGCCATGTGTTCGACTTCTACCGGCAGCTCATCGAGCACCCGGGCTGGCTGAAGATCCTCGGGGACGGCTCCCAGCGCAAGAGCTACCTTTACATCCAGGACTGCGTGGAGGCGATCCTTCACGCCACCCACACGGGGAAAGCGCGCGGCGCGCGCCACCGGGTCCAGGTGTACAACCTCGGGACCTCGGAATACGTCCGGGTGAGCGACAGCGTGGGCTTCATCTGCGCGGCGCTGGGGCTCAAGCCCGAGCTGCGCTACGCAGGAGGTGACCGCGGCTGGATCGGCGACAATCCCTTCATCTTCCTCGACACAAAGAGGATCCTTTCCATCGGATGGGCACCGAGGCTCTCGATCGAGCAGGGCATCGTGCGCACGCTTCGCTGGCTTGAGGCGAACCGCTGGGTCTACGACACGCGGCGCTAGCCCGGCAACGAGATGACGACCTTCGCCTTCGCGTCCCTGATCCCGATTGCGACGTTGATGGCGATGGCGTGCCTTTGGTGCCCCAGGACCTGGAAGGAATGGAAGCCGCGGGTTGTCACGGTGCTGGTCCTTTTCGCGGCGGGAATCTACGCGGCCAGGCCGTTTCTCCGCGGGACCTATGTGGGCACGGGCGAGGCTTACAACTACAGCCTTTCCGTGGCCGACGCGGTCACGCAGTCCCGCTCAGGCGTCTTTCCAGCGCTGGTCGGCCAGACGGAGTTCGCGTTCAACGGGCGCATCCACCCGCTCCGGACGGCGCCGTGGTACTGCTGCGCCGCATGCCTCATCGATTTCGCGACCCTTCACCGGCTGACCTTCTGGAAGATCCAGGACGCGCTTCTGACGCTCAGCCTCGTGTGCGCCGCGTTTTCTACCTACGCCGCCCTTCGCCTTCTGGTCGGGGCCACCCGAAGGGTCGCGCTTTTCGGCGCCGTCCTTTACGAGCTTTCCCCCGGGGTCCTGTCGACGGCCTACGCCATGGACCTCTACATGACCGTCACCACGCTGGCGCTCGTGCCGGTCGTCGTCGGCTGCAATCTTGCGAGCTTCTCGCGGAGGTCCGCCACGGTGTATCTGATCCTCGGCTCCTCGCTCGGGTTCGCGTGGCTCGCCCACCCCCCCATTGCGCTATGGCTGTCCGCATCGACGGCGGCCATCCAGGTCGCCGTCTGGGCGACGCGGAGGCCGACGTTGCGGTCGCTTGCAGCCGTCGTGCCGGGCCTGATCGCCTGCCTCCTGCTGGCTGGATACGCATTCGCGTCGACTTCCGCGATGAATGATGTGGCGGGCCTCTCGTACCCCGAGGACTACACCCCTATGTTCGTCGAATTGAGGCGGGCATTCCCGGCGTCTATCATGCCGATAAGCGCCGAGGCCCGCCAGCTGAGCGACTTTCAGCTGGGATACGTCTTCTGGTGCCTGCTCCTGGCCTCCGGCGCGGTGGCCCTTTGGAGGAGGCGACTCTCCGCCGCGGTGCTCGTTGGAATCGCCTGCTTTCTCGTCCTTCTCTGCCTCCCCGTGCCCTTTCTCACGAAGGCAATCTGGCTGCACCTGCCGCCGGCGTTCCCGAAACTGACCAATATCTGGCCGATGCAGCGGCTCTACCTCGTCTCGACCGGACTGGTCCTCGTCGCCGCGTGCTCCCTTTGGCCGGAAGCCGACCTCTGGATCCGCTCGCCCCAGCGCGGGCGCCGCCTGGGACTCCTCGCGCTGTGCGCGGCGGCCCTTGTCTGGCACGCCGGCCAGGCGCACCTGTTCATCCAGCGGGGGATGGTCCTGCAGCACGGCGGCGAGGAGAGCGCCGACATGCACAGGTCGGAGAACATCGATCTCACAGTGACCTCCTACGCCCTGCTTGGGCTGCCGAGCCACTTTGTGAACGGCGTGATGGACGCCGGAAGGGAGTTCAGGCTTCTGCGGGCGACGGACCGCTCGGAGGTTGCGAACAACTGGAGCCCGGCGAATTCCGGCAGGCTTCGCGCGCACGGGATCCTCCACACCGTCTCGCTGCAGACCAACTCGGTGCGCCTCGCGCCCGCGCTCTGGATCGAGCCCGGGCGGCGCTACGTCCTCAGCCTGAGATTCCGGACTCCCCCGTTTGCCGGCGCCCTCGTGCTGGAAGGCGACCGATTCAGGCGGCAGTACCCCCTGCCGAGCGCTGGCGAGGCGCGCGGGTTCGGGATGAAAGAGGGCAACGACCCGTCGATCTCCCTTTGGACGACGAATCCCGAGGGCACGGAGATCCGCCTGTCGCTGGTTGGCGTGAGCGAGCCCGTGGCGTTCGCCGACTTTGAGCTGCGCGAGGTCGATCCGGCGAGCTTCCCCGTGCAGCTGGGCGAGTTCCTGCCGCTGTCGGGCCGGGTGCGGGCGAGCGAGCCCGTGTGGCTGGAGACGCCCAGGCGATTCATTCCGGGTTACCGGGCGGCGATCGACGGAAGAGACGCACAGGTGGCCAATTCGCCGGACGGCGCCGTCATGATCGAGACTCCGGCGGGCGAGCACGAATTCAGGCTCAGCTACGCAGGCACTCCCCTTCTCCTGGCCGCCTTCTGGACCTCGTTCCTGACGGGATGCGCGCTCGCGCTCTCCGTCCTGGGTTGGCTCGCCGCCCGGGCGATCGGCCAGCTCCGCACGGGTCCGGCGGCGGTCGGCGCCTAGGGGGCGGTCATTCCGGACCCTCCGCGCGCTCGGGCATGACGCGTCCGGAGCGGTCGGCGGCCGAGGGGTCGGCCTCCTCGTGGTATTCGGCGTCGGTGTTAACCTTCCAAAGGTCAAAGCGCCTCCCCCCGAGGTTCCTAACGGCGAGCAGGGCGGTCATCATCGAGTGGTCCTGGTTGTTGTACTTGTGCATGCCGTTGCGCCCGACCACCTGGAGATTCTCAAGCGCGCCGAGCGCGAGGCGTATCGTGTCGAGGTGGGCCTGGTAGCCCGGACCGTACACGGGGTAGGCCTTCTCAACCCGCACGACGGCCCCCTCCGTGACCCGCTCGGCGCCGCAGAGCCCGATCTGCGCGAGCTCGCGCTTGCCCAGCTCCACCAGCTCGCTGTCCGCCATGTTCCACAGCCCGTCGCCCTCGAAGCAGAAGTACTCGAGCCCAAGGCATGTCGTCGACGGCCGGCCGATCATCGCCTCGCTCCAGTTCTTGAAGTTCTGGACCCTCCCCAGCCTGACTCCCGGCTCGTGTATGTAGATCCAATTGTCCGGGAAGGGGTTCGCACCCTCCACGACCAGGGCGACCGTGATGAAGTCGCGGTACGACAGGTTGCGCGCAGCCGCCTGCACCGGCTCCGGCAGCGGAGGGTCGAACGCCAGCACCGTCTCACGGAGGGGCATCGAGACGATGAACTGGTCGCCATCCACCCTTGTGCGCCTTCCGTCGCCGCCCAGCGTCTCGACGGCCGTCACCCGGCTGCCTTCTCGGATTATCCTGACCACGCGGACCCCCATCTCCAGCCGGCCTCCCTGGGCCGCCAGGTCCGCCGCCGCCTGCTCCCACATCTGGCCGGGCCCGAGCCTCGGGTAGTCGAAGGTGTCGATCAGCGTCTTTATGGTCTGGCCCCCGCCCGGCTGCCCGCCTCTGAACGCATTGACGATGGCCCTTGAAAGGGAGAGCCCCTTTATCCGCTGCGCGGCCCAGTCGGCGCTCAACTGGCTCGTGGGGATGCCCCAGACCTTCTCG
>Ga0181523_10000467_pt1 | contig 45621 bp, 43 predicted proteins | sample PEATcosm2014_Bin_43_FD_119752 | JGI IMG/M metagenome (GOLD analysis project Ga0181523, IMG submission 119752) | Peatland microbial communities from MTU Mesocosm Facility, Houghton, MI, USA - PEATcosm2014_Bin05_30_metaG | ecosystem: Environmental > Terrestrial > Soil > Wetlands > Peat | place... | reverse complement strand
TGATTCAGGTTGATTGTTGTCAGAAATTCCGGTTGGGCTTGAGGTTTGCCACGCATGGTTCTCTGACCTTTCCGCCTCGCCATCATTCAAACTTTCTGGGAGTTTTTCAGCAAACTGCTAAGCGGCAACAATAATGCGTTTTTATGAAAAACATAAGCGGTTTTCATGACACTCTAACTGTTGCGGGCAAGAAGTCAATCCCTAAACCGCAGTGAACGTTGCAAATTTGAAACTTTTGAACTCAGCCGCTTTGGCCGCTAGTCTTCCGCCCGCCGCTCGGAAACCGTGCAGACAAATCGCCTATGTGGTCAACTTAGGCGAGGGTCGGTTTTCAACTACCGCCTAGAAGTTAAGAAATCTACGGAAGTCGTTGGAGGCGAGGGATGGAATCGAACAAAAATTGCGGATTTTTTCAAAACTCACTACTCGCTCACTTTCACGCCAACAGAAATGCGGTCCCAAACTTGATGAGCAAATACTATTCGCCATCACAAGAATTAAGGTCCGGATGACGGCGAACGACATTCATTTCAATTTTTTCTCCGCCTCTTCGTTTGTCAGCTTGTGCCTTGCGCGCAGCACGGCCATGCCCACCACCGGCGGATATGCCTGGTCCGATTTCATCCGCGGCTCGACGTATTCGATGACCTCGAACAGCAGGCCGTTCGCCGCCTCGTAGGTCAGGCCGGTCAGCTGGGAGATGTAGCGCGTCGCGCGGTCAATCAACTTGAGGTTCGACGGCACGACCCAGACCATGCAATTGCCCATCACGCGCCCCAGCCGCACCATCGTGCAGGTCGAAAGCGCATTCATCACCAGCTTCACCGCCACTCGCGTCACGCCGTCCAGAAGGAAGTCTGTCTGAGGAACCGGAATGAAAACCGTGGCAGCCGACGTCAGTCGGCTCTGACCCACCTCCGGGCAATAATGAGCGGACTCACGTCCGCTGCTACAGAAGCAAATCAGGCCCGCCTTTGCACCTGCCTCCCACGCCGCTTCAAGTTGAACACGATAAAATCCGTCCGGCGAAAGCAGCGATTCTTTCTCAAGGTCCGACACAATGGCGACCACACTGTCGCCCGTACCCAGCGGACGATATTTGAGACCGTCCAAGCCGATTTTGAACCGCATCAATTCCGGTGCGCCGATTTTGCGGATCGTTTCCAGTGTTCGCGCGAAGCTTTCCTCGCCGACAAGCGGGCGAAGCCCGGTTTCGTTCCATTCCACGCAACGGGGGTCACGTTTCAGGATGTGCCGCCACGCCTCCGGCGTTTCCGTTTGTGGCAGAAATAAAAACGCCCAGGATTCCGTGGCGGTTGGGTCGTCAAATTTGCGGAACGGTGGCGTGCAATAGGTCGGCGACCGCTCGGTTGTGTCCGTCAAAACATCAATGGCGAACCGGTCGGCGAAATAATTGTTTTTGTGGCCGGCGCGATAGACTGATTCCTCCAGCGCGACAAGTTGGGCCAGTTGCGCAAGGAGTTCGGGCGATTTCAAACTCGCGTGCATTTCTTCCAGCGCAGCAAGGAATTGCGCGGGAACGGAGGCGGAGTCGGGCGTCACTGTTTGGTGGGGCGAGACTACTGGCGAGCCGCCCGTCTTCGCTATTTTCATCGGCTCGCGGGGACGCTCGCCCCACCCTGCCATCAAATCCCGCACGACCATTTCCAGAATCGTGAGCATGACGCAAAGTTGAATTGACGTCGCCTGCATGCGCGTCGAACCGGTGATGGCCATTGGCCCGGTCGTGAGGTTGATTTTTTCGATTCGCGAATCCTGGATCACTTCGCGGCTGCGCTCGACGTGGCGGCAAAGGATTTCGTCCGGGTTGTTATAGACGAAATAGACTTTTGCGCCTGCTTCCACGCCCGCCCACGCCGTGCCGATGACGAATGAGGTTTCGCCGCCCTCGGTGATGGCGAAGACAACATCTTTCGCCGACAGACCCAGATCGTTAATCTGCTTTTTGCCAAACGCGGTAAAATCCTCGAAGCCCTCGACCGATTTGATGAGCGCAAAATCGCCGCCCGCCATCACACTGAACGTGCGAGTTTCAAACTCCGCGCAGGCACCACTCGATTGGGGCGCTGTTTTTCGATCTGCCTTGCAACCGTGTTGGAGTTCAAGCTTTAGCTTGTCTTCCGTCGGCACGCTAAAGCGTGAACTCCAACTTGCGCCGGGTCGGAGACCGGCGCTCCACTGCTGCCAGAAATCGCGCCAGACCGAGTCTAGCAAAATGCTCAAACGCCCCGTCGAGCCGCAGCCTGTGAAAAAAATCCGTCCGCCGTCTTTCAGCGAGCGCAGAAGCGTTTCCTTGATTTCCCCCGCCCGGCCCGATGCCACAAACTCGCGGTATTTTTTCACCACGTCGTCGTCCACATCGAAAAGCAATTTCAGCGCGGCGGCAATATCTTGTTTGGCAACGTCGCTCAAGTTTGCCGTGACGGGATGCGACGATTCGGTGATGAGCGCGCCGAGTTTGAACTGGCCGCTGATTTTCAGGAAGTCGGCGGAACGTTTTTGCGAACTCGCGCTCATCACGCTTGAATTGGTGGCGTCCATCTTCGTGTAACCTCGAGCTTGCGGCTCGATTTTTCGGTGCACAGCACCGACATTACACTGGCGTTGATTAAATGAAATTGTCAACGCACTGTCACGCAGATAGCTTTGGGCCAGGCCATATATGACCCCCAATCAACAACTGGCCACGCTGAACGCGGCGGTTTGCGAAGTCGCTTTTGACAATTTGACGCGCCAACTCTACGCCACGGATGCGTCTGTTTACCAAATCGAGCCGTTGGCCGTGGCGTTTCCCGGCAGCGCGCACGATGCCAGCGCCATCATCCGGGCGGCGGCGCAGGCGGGTGTATCGGTCATTCCGCGAGGCGCGGGAACGAGTCTTTCGGGCGGACCCGTCGGCGACGGCCTCGTTGTTGATTTCGCGCGCTACAACCGTCAAATCTGGGATTTCAACAAGGAGCGCCGCACGGTCCGCGTTGGCGCGGGCGTCGTGCTGGATCAATTAAATGAGTTCCTTCGCCCGTTCAGGCTTTGTTTCGGGCCGGACGTGGCGACGAGCGCTCGCGCGACCCTGGGCGGCATGATTGCCAATGATTCGTCCGGGGCTTACACACCGGTCTATGGCACGACGGGCATGCACGTGAACGAACTCGAAATCGTCCTCCACAACGGGGAAATTGTGAGGGTAGGCCCCGGCCATGACACTTTGCCGCAACAACGCGCCTTGCTCGAAGATATGGTATTTCTCAACTCACTCGCCATCGCCGGGTGCTTTCCGGAGGGACTCTTGAAACGCTGGCCCGGTTACGCGCTGGCGCGGCTGGCGTCCGAACCCGGCAATTTACTCCACCTGCTGGCCGGCAGCGAAGGCACGCTGGCGGGCATTATTTCTGCCGAACTCAAGATCGTTCCGCTGCCGGAAAACCGCGGCGTGGGCCTGCTCTTTTTCGCCTCCGTGAGCGAGGCCATGCAGGCCACCGAAGCCCTGCTCGACCTGAAACCGGCCGCGATCGAACACGTTGACCGCCCGCTGCTCGATCAGACGCGCGGTCAACGCGAGTTTCAGGCCGTGCGCGATTTGCTCGAGCTCGACCACAAGCCGTGCGAGGCGATTTTGATTGTCGAATTCTTCGAGGATGTTCCCGAGCGGCTGGCGCTGCTGGAAAAACGCAAATTGGGCCTTCGTCAACGCATTTTGCAAACACCGGACGAAGCCGGCCTCGTGTGGGCGATGCGCAAAGCCGGCCTGTCGCTGCTGACGGGCTGCCCGGGCAGCACCAAGCCCGTGGCCTTCGTCGAGGACGCGGCCGTGCGGCCGCGCGATTTGCCGGCTTATGTCAACGGCTTGCAAAAATTGATGCGACGGCAGGGGCTGCAGGCTTCGTATTACGGTCACGCGGCGGCGGGATTGCTGCACGTGCGGCCGATGCTTGATTTGCATCGCGCGGAGGATTTGAAAAAATACCGGCAGATTGCCGACGAAGTGGCCGCGCTCGTGAAGCAATTCAAGGGGTCGTTGTCCGCCGAACACGGTGTGGGCATTGCGCGCACCGAGTATCTCCGGGATCAGGTCGGCGAGGAGATTTACCAGCTCATGCGGCAAATCAAGCAGACCTTCGACCCGCATAATTTGTTCAACCCGGGCAAAATTATTTCGGACGGCCGTTATAAAATTGACCACCACCTGCGCCTGAGCGCCGGCTATTCCCTGAAACTGCCGTTTAAACCGGTGCTCGCGTTTGCGGACAAGGACAAGTCGTTCACGGCCAATCTGGAGCAATGCAACGGCTGCGGCGGCTGCCTCAAGCTGACGCCAAGCATGTGTCCCACGTTCATGGCCACCGGCGAGGAAATCATGTCCACGCGCGGGCGGGCCAACGCGATTCGCGCCGCGCTGGAGTTGCGCGGCATCGATGGCGATCCGCTCCGGTCGCTGGAGCTTGAGACTGCGCTGAGCAACTGTCTGTCCTGCAGGGCCTGCACCGTGGAATGCCCGTCCAATGTGAACCTGCCGTTGTTGAAGGCCGAATTGCAACACGCCCGCATCCGGCAGGACGGATTGACCCTGCGCGAACGATTCTTCAGTTCGGCGGACCGGCTGGGCCGGATGGGTTGCGTGATGCCGCACTTGGCCAACCTGCTCCTGGGCTTCACTCCGTTGGGTTACTTGAGCAGCCGGTTTTTGGGCATTACCACCCGACGGCCGCTGCCACAATTCGCGCGGGAGCGGTTTGACCACTGGTTCGCCAAACGCAAAACCCACGCCGGCAGGTTTCGTGGCCGGGTCATGCTTTGGGACGACACGTTCGTGCGCTATTACGAACCGCACGTCGGCATGGCCGCGGTCAGGGTGCTCGAAGCCGCGGGCTTTGAAGTCGTCCTGCCGAAACTGCGCAAATGTTGCGGACGGCCCGCCTTCAGCCAGGGCAACCTCGACGAAGTCGCGCGACTGGGACGCCACAATCTCGCGCTATTGCATGGCAATAAGGACAACGCGGCAATCATTTTTCTCGAACCGGCATGTTACTCGATGTTCGCGCAGGATTATCACGAGTTGAAGCTGCCGGACGCCGAGCGCGTTGCCGCCCGTTGTTTTTTATTCGAGCAATTTATTGAAAACTTGCTGGATCGGGACCCCAATGCGCTGATTTTTAACGACAAACCCGCGCGCATGATGATTCATGTGCATTGCCACGCCAAATCACTTGCCAATTCAGATTACATGTACCAACTGGCCACCCGGCTGCCGCAGCGGACGGTGACGATGCTCGAAGCGGGCTGCTGCGGCATGGCGGGCGCGTTCGGAATGTTGGAATCGAAATACAAACTCTCGGTGAAAGTCGCGGAGCCGCTCATCCGAGTAATCCGGAGCCAGCCGTTCGGGAACATCGTGGTGGCGTCGGGCACCAGTTGCCGCCAGCAAATACAGCATCTGGCACCGGTCCGGGTGCAGCACATGGCCGAGGTGATGGCCGACGCGCTGATCTGACCGCTGAGGTTTGTAGGAGCCGACGTGAGGAGGCTCATTATTTTCGATTTACGATATACGATTTACGCGGCACGCGTGAAGTGTGGATAAATTTCGTAAATCGCAAATCCAATATCGTAAATTCAGTCAGGGCTTCGTCACCCCGGCCTCTGCAAATCAGCCGTAAATATCTTTCAACGCCGCACGCAACTCGGTGAATTTGAATTTGAAACCGTTTTCGAGAAAACGTTTCGGCGCGCAACGGCGGCCGCTGAACGCCAGGGAAGGTTCGGTTTTCATCAGCCTTGAACCGAAACGCACCGCCCATTCTGGCGCGGACGGACTCCACGGTCGGTGCAGCGCGCGCCGCAACTCCGACATGAATTCCGCGTTGGTCACGGGGTTCGGCGAGGTCGCATTGAAAGTCCCGGCCAAATCTTCACGTTCAATCGCCTCGATGAACATCCGGTTCATGTCCGCGAGGTGAATCCAACTGATGTATTGCCGTCCGCTGCCCACCGCGCCGCCGAGAAACCATCTGGTCAATTTGCCGAGCACGGACAGCGCGCCGCCATCGCGGCCCAGCACGATCCCGATGCGCAACAGCACGCGGCGCGTGTTTGGGACCAGCACATGGTTAAAGGCATTTTCCCAGAGCTTGCAGGTTTCCGTCGCTTCACCTTCGCCGGGCGGCGTGTTTTCGTCGCACCAACGGTCATCGGTGTCGCCGTAAAACGCGAGCGACCCGGCCTGCACCCAGACGCGCGGCGGATGCGTGACGTGATAAATTGCCGCAGCCACCGCGCCGACGGAGTTGACGCGTGACTCATTGATCTCGCGGAGGTTTTCGGGGGTGTGCCGGCAATTCACGCTGCGACCGGCCAGATTTACCACCGCTTCGGCGCCTTCTAAATATTGAATCCATTCGCCGAGGTGTTCGCCGTCCCATTCCGTTTCCTTGACGCCATCGCCCCGTGCGCGCGGCGTGCGCGTCAACACGACGACCTGATAACCGCGCTTGAGCAAATCTGTGGCCAGCGCCCGGCCCAGAAACCCGCTGCCGCCCGCCAGTACGACGCGTTTTTTGTTCATGGCAACAAATTCAATTTTGGCGCGTTGCTCTCGTTGAGAGGGTTCGCTTCAAAACGCGCCCGCTCCAGATCTGCAAGCCAGGTTTGAATCAAGCCGCGCGTGGAAACCAGATTCAGATGCTCGTGCTCAGGCGGATATTTTTCGAGATTGGCCTGGGCCAGTTTGAATAGGGCCGCGGCGGGCTGCGGATGATTTTTCTGCAGATGCACAAACGCGCCGGCGAGCTGGATCAAACCTTTGTAAAACGCGCCGTTCAGGCCGTGTTTGTCCTCGATCCAGATGTGTTCGAGGACTTCATGCGCCTCGTAAAAAAGCTGGCGGTTGAAACAATCAAAATAGCCGACGTAATGCCGGTCGAGTTCGTGTCCCTGGTGCTGTTCCACCAGCGCGGCGATGCGTTTGTGTTTGCGACTCACGGATTCAGGGTAAAGGCCGGGTGACAGGTGACAAGTGACAAGTGACACGAAAGCGCGCGAACTTTCAAGGGGGCGGCGAACGATTCCCCCTCTCCGCCAACGGAGTTGGGGGAGAGGGCCGGGGTGAGGTGGTGCGTTAAACTAACTTTTTTGGGGGCAGACGGAATCGGCAAGACTGAATTTGTGTTTTACGCTCGCCCTCATCCCGACCTTCTCCCCCTGGGAGAAGGAACAGGCGTAGTCAGGTTTTGGTTTTGCGGATGACTGTCCGGCGGATCCAAGCGCGCGAATTTTCAACGAGACGGCGAACGATTCCCCCTCTCCTCGGAGGAGAGGGCCGGGGTGAGGACGGTCGTTTAACCTATCTTCGTTCCGCGGGTTTCATCGGCCTTGTGTACTCCGGCAAGGAATGCGGCGCACGTGATTGCAATTCATTGAAGATCGTGTCACGGATACTTTGTGCGTTGCGGCGCAAATGGGAATTCCAGAACCGCAGTGTCTTGATGCCGCGCGACTGCATAAACTTTTCCCGCTCCGCGTCATGTTTGCGCTGGTCGGGAAAGCCATGCTGGCTACCGTCCAATTCCACATTCAACTCCGCTTCTTCGCAAAAGAAATCCAGATCGTAACTGCCAATGGGATGCTGGCGGCGGAATTTGTAACCATTGAATCGCCCACCGCGCAGCCAAGTCTAAACAAGTTTTTCCGCCCATGTTTCATTTTTGCGAAGCTGGCGGGCGCGTTCGCTGTCGGCCATGGTGTTAATTTAGGGAATCATGGGAAACCTGAAAAGTTAGTTTTTAGCTCGCCCTCATCCTGACCTTCTCCCCCGGGGAGAAGGAACAGCTGTAGTCCGGTTTTGGTTTTGCGGATTACCATTCGGCAAATCCGGTCGCACGAAATTGAAGTTCAGGCTTCTACCTTGTCACGCGTCACGCTTCACATTGACAAGTCCCCTGCCCTGCGACACTCTGCGGGCATGGCAAAACCTGCTTTGGGACGGGGCCTCGGCGCGTTGCTGGGCGGCAGCCCGGTCCTCACGCCAACCGCGCCCGCGCCCGCCGTTCAACCGCCCCCCGCTCCTCCAGCTCCCGCACCCGCGCCCGACACGCGCGAACGCGTCCAGCGCGTGCCGCTCGACCGGATTCGTCCGTGCCCGCTCCAACCGCGCAAGGATTTTCCCGCCGAATCGCTGCGCGAACTGGCCGATTCCATCCGCGAACAGGGCATCGTGCAGCCGCTGGTCGTGCGCGAGCGCGACGGTTATTTTGAATTGATTGCGGGCGAACGCCGCTGGCGCGCCGCGCAACTGCTGCAATTGCCGGAAGTGCCGGTCATCGTCCGCCAAGCCGACGACCGCGTCGTGCTTGAATTGTCGCTCATCGAGAATCTGCAGCGCGAAAACCTCAATGCCATCGAGGAAGCGCACGGCTACGCCCAACTCGCCGAACAATTTCAACTGACGCAGGAGGACATTGCCGCCAAGGTCGGCAAAGGCCGCGTCGTGGTGGCGAACGCGCTGCGACTGCTGAAATTGCCCGCGACCCTACAAAATTTCATCCGTGACGGACGGCTTTCGGTCGGCCACGCGAAAGTCATTCTCGGACTCGCGAACGAGAAGGACCAAAAGCTTATCGCCGAGCGTATCATCAAGCAGGGTTTGAATGTCCGTCAGACGGAAGGGTTGGTCGCCAAGCTGCAAAAGCGCGGCTCGCGCCGGACCCCGCCCAAGCCGGAATTGGTCGCCGCACTTGCCGGTGATCCGCACATCGCGGATTTGGAGGCCCGGCTGCGCGAAGTCTTTGCCACAAAAGTGCAGCTTCATTACGAGCAAGGGAAAGGCACGGTGGAAATCTCCTTCTTCAGCAACGAGGAGCTTGAGCGCATTTTACAAGTCCTTGGCGTAAAACCAGAATAAAATTGGCCACAAAAGAACGCAAAGGTCGCAAAGAAATTACCATTGAACTGCTGGAAATATTTTGTGTTCTCTGTGTTCTCTCGCGGCAAATAGAAAATGATTTTACCTGTGATCAAATACGGCCATCCGGCGCTCCGGCAAAAAGGCGCGCGCATCGAAGCCGTCACGCCGGAAATCAAAAAGTTCATCGCCGACATGTTCGAAACCATGCAGGCGAAACACGGCGTCGGCCTGGCGGCGCAACAGGTTGGACGCCCGTTGCAACTCACGGTGATTGACGTGCGCGAGGTCAAAGACCGACCGTCGTGGCTCGAATTGGACGGCAAACCCGCCGACGCAAACGACCTCATGCCGCTGGTGCTCATCAATCCCGAAATCAAGCCGGCGGGCGAGCCGGCCACTGGCGGCGAAGGTTGCCTGAGTTTCCCGGAAATTTTCGCCGAAATCACGCGCCCCGAATCCGTGACCGTGAAGGCACTAAACGGCAAAGGCAAACCGGTGGAATTCCGTTGCGGCGGCCTGCTCGCCCGCGTCGTGCAGCACGAAGTGGATCATTTGAACGGCATTTTGTTCATTGACCGGATGGACCGGAAAACCAAGGAAGAACTCCGACCGCAACTGGACGAGCTACAAGCGGCGACGAAGGCTGAGTTGCAAAAGGTTCAATAAACCTTCCGCAAATTTGAGGGCAGGATGTTGAGTTCGCCGCGGTATTTGGCGACGGTGCGGCGCGCGATGGTGATGCCCTTGTCGCTGAGCATCTTTACGACTTCCTGATCGGACAACGGCTTGGTGGTATCCTCGCTTTTGAAAATTTCGGCGATCATGTCCTTCACGCTGGTGTTGGAGACGCCGTCTCCGCTCGCGGTGTGCAGGCCGGCGGTGAAGAAATATTTCATTTCAAAAACGCCCTGCGGGGTCTGCATGTATTTGGCGGAAACCGCGCGGCTCACGGTCGTTTCATGCACACCCACCACCTCCGCCACCTGCGCCATCGTCATCGGTTTCAGGTGCGCGACGCCTTTCTCCATGAACTCGCGCTGGCGTTTCACGATTTCCTTCCCGATGTTCAAAATCGTCTGCTGCCGCTGGTGCAGGCTTTTGATGAGGAATTTCCCGGCGCGGATTTTTTCGCGGATGTAATTTTTGACTTCGGCGGAATTTCCACCCTGCGCCATGAGGTCCTTGTAGATGTTGCTGATGCGCAGGTGGGGAATGTGTTCGTCGTTGGTCGTCACGGTGAAATCGTTGCCAACTTTTTGCACGAAAACCTCGGGCAGAACGTATTGGTCCGTGTCCGGCAAAAAGGCGCGGCCGGGTCGCGGTTCCAGGCGCGCAATCCGGCCCAGCGCGTCTTGCACGTCCTCGATGGACCGGCCGGTGCCGCGCGCGATTTCCGGGATGCGCCGCTTGCCCAGCGCGTCCATGAAATCGCACACGATGCGGTATTCGAGCGTGTCCTGCTGGCCGGAGCGGTCGAGTTGCAGCAACAGACACTCGCGCAAATTGGTGGCGCCAACGCCGGGCGGGTCAAACGATTGAATCACCTTCAACACGCCGGAGATTTTTTCGACGGGCAGATTCGTCGAAACGGACAATTCCTCGATCGTGGCCTTGAGATAACCGTAATCGTCAATGTTGCCGATGATCAACTCGGCGATGCTGCGCTGGTCCTGCGACAAATCGGTGTCGCGCAACTGTTCCATGAGCGTTTGCGCCAGCGAGGTTCCGGCCACGAGCGAGTCGAGCATGAATTGCCGCCGTTCCTCTTCCTCGGCGGATTGGCGGGTGGCAATGTTCGTTTGGGTGAAATGGTCGCGCCATTCCTGATCGAGTTGCACGAGCCGGTCAAATTCCACTTGAAAATCATCCACCGGCGCATCGACGCTCTTCTCCTGGGCTGAATCAAACGCCGTGTCTTCCGGCGATGCGGCCGGATCGTCAGCCGCGGGCGCGTCGCTGTCATCCGCCCCCATCTGGTCGGACGAATCGGGTTCCGGCGAGGCCACTTCTTCGAGGACGGGGTTTTGCTGCAACTCCAGCTCGACGAGCGCCTTGAGTTCCAGCGTCGGCGCCTGCAGCAACGCCAGCGATTGCTGGAGTTGCGGCGCCAGAATCAGCGATTGCGTCAATCGCTGAGAGAGTTGCAAGCCCTGAACCATTTCTGATTAGAGCTTAACCCAGTTTCGGCTGATGACAAGCAAAACTTGGGTGATGCCCGGTTAGATTGTGCGAGAAAGTGCTTGATTTCATTGAGGAAAACTTTGGCAGCAATTTCTGAACCAAGCAATTCAATTCGGAATGGCGCATTTTGTGCTCTGCTAGCCGCGAAATGCGACCTTATGAACGATGGATATTAGGGGGTTGGGGTGTGGTGCTTATACTCATTTTTGTGCTGTTTCTGAAAAAGGCTCTTGCAAATTAGGACGCCGCCGAAATTCGAGCCAGTAATTCTTGCACTGTCCAAACATGGTCACTTGGTCCGCAGGTTTGCGCAGGTAGGTGATTGTTTAGTCGTGTTGTGATGCCAGCAAAAGTTCCAATAGCAGACAAACAGCGCAAATGAAAGACGCAGGTTTTCAAGTTTCTATCTATAACCGAGCGTCAAGCGAGTGAAGCGGCGATTGAAAATTCGCAGGTTAAGGTTTTGGCGCTCGACATAGCTGGTGCAAATCAAGTCCCTGTCTGGGTTGCCATAGATGGACTTTCTCAACGCCAGAAGGCAAACTGACGGCGGAATAGCGGCGCTCAGGAAGATGCTGGTGGCAAACTTTTTGGACACGGGCCACATATTGCAGGTTGGCGGCGTTGGGTCTTTTGTCAAAGTTAACTTGGAACTCGCCCCGGAATTGTTGAAATAATGCGCTATATTCGCTGGATTTTGTCGCGCACTGGCTGCATCTTCTGCCTATGAAGTTGATTCTCTCGACACACAACGTCACGTTGACCAAGGCCATTGAAGATCACGTCCTGGACCGGCTCCAAAAGCTCGATCACTTCGACCAGCGCGCCGTGGACGCGCGCGTCACCCTTGAGCACGACCACACCCGCGTGCCGACAAAACAATTCAGTTGCTCCATCCGGCTGGCCGTCCGCGGTCCCGACCTCTTCGCCGAAGACGTCGAAAGCGATTTGTATGCGGCGATTGACCGCGTCACTAAAAAAATCGAACAGCAAATCCGCAAACGCCACAACAAATGGAAGGCCCGCAAACACAAAGTCGCCGCCCGCACCAAACGCAGACGCCAGGAAACGGCCCTTTGATCTGACGCGTGACACGTGACGAGTGGCACGATTCGACTTGGGTAAATCCTGTCACCTGTCACTCGTCACTTGCCACTTTCACATGATTCTCCGCGCCCGCGTTGTCCTGCCGGTTTCGCAGCCGCCGATTGAAAACGGCGCGGTGATCATTTCCCGAAACCGCATTCGCGCCGTCGGTTCGTGGCGGGATTTGCGTTCCCACGCGACCAGGGAATTGGCTGACCTCGGCCAGGTCATTCTATTGCCGGGCCTCGTCAACGCGCATTGCCATCTCGATTACACCGACATGGCCGGGCTGCTGCCGCCGCCGAAGACCTTCACCGATTGGATTCACCTGATGATATCGGCCAAGGCGCAGTGGGGATACGCGGAATACGCGCGGTCCTGGCTGAACGGCGCGCGCATGCTGCTGCAAACGGGAACCACCACCGTCGCCGACATCGAAGCCGTGCCCGATCTCCTGCCGGAGGTTTGGGACGCAACGCCGCTTCGCGTTTTCTCATTCCTCGAAATGACCGGCATCCGCGCCCGCCGCGCGCCGCAAGCCGTGCTTCGCGAAGCCGTTGAAAAAATTGAATCGCTCGCGCACCCGCGCTGTCGCGCATCACTTTCGCCACATGCGCCCTACTCCACCCTGCCCGAACTGCTGCGTCTCAGCGCCCGCGCCGCGCGCAATAAAAAACTGCCCATCACCACGCACGTCGCCGAATCTGCGCAGGAGTTTGAAATGTTTGTTTACGCGCGCGGCGCGATGCACGCCTGGCTGAAACGGAACGAACGCGACATGACCGATTGCGGCCTTGGCTCCCCGGTTGAACATCTGGCGCGAAACCGGGTTCTTGGTGAAAATCTCCTGGCCGTGCACGCCAATTACCTTGCCACAAGGGATGTCGCGCTGCTGGCCGGGCGGAAAGTCAGCGTCGTTCACTGTCCCCGCAGCCATTTTTATTTCAAACACGGGCCGTTTCCACTTGGAAAATTGTTGAAGGCAAAGGTGAACGTCTGTCTCGGCACGGACAGCCTGGCCACGGTTTATAAAACCCAACGCGAAAAACCGGAGTTGAATTTGTTTGAAGAAATGTGCGTGCTGGCTGGAGCGCATCCGAGGCTTTCCCCGAAAAAAATCCTGCAAATGGCCACCGTCAACGGCGCCACAGCCCTTGGCCTGTCCGGGCGAATCGGCGAGCTTTCCAGAAATGCCTTCGCTGATTTGGTTGCCATTCCGTTCGCCGGGAAAAGTTCCGATGCGGTTGAAGCCGCCATCAATTTTTCCGGACATGTCCGCGCCTCAATGATTGATGGCCAATGGTCAATCGCGCCGGACTAATTGTTGATTCACGATTTGCGATTGAGGCGCGGCCTGCATTTCGTCGGCAGGGTATAGCTTCGGTGGGGCGAGGCTACCGACGAGCCGGCTCGCGAGGATCAGCCTTCGCCGGGCTACGGCGCGACAGGCGCTCGCCCCACCAAAACTACAAATTATAATACTGCCATTTCGTCTCGCAAAATGTTGATCATAAATCGTAAATTTCCCCGGGTGAGTCTCTTTGACGAACATTTACACCAGCAACTTGACGCGATCCGTGATGCCGGGCTTTATCGCGAGCTGCGCCGTGTGGATTCGCCGCAATCGCCGCACATCAGAATCGGCGGCAAAACGTTCCTCAATTTTTCGTCGAACGATTACCTCGGCCTCGCCAACGATCCGATTTTGAAGGAAGCCGCAGGCAAGGCCGTCAAAAAATTCGGCACGGGAGCGGGCGCGTCGCGGTTGGTCTGCGGCTCGCTCGCGCCATTCCATGAATTGGAAGAGGGGCTCGCCGGTTTCAAAAAAACCGAAGCCGCACTGAGTTTTTCCACCGGCTACGCAACGGCCATTGGCACGATTTGCGCCCTGCTCGGCGAGGACGACGTGGTCGTGCTCGACAAACTGATTCACGCCTGCCTCGTTGACGCCGCGCGTCTCTGCGGTGCCAAAATCCGCGTGTTCGCCCATAGCGACCTCGATGATCTGGAGAAAATTTTGCGCTGGAGTTCAACCTTCAGGCTGTCGGGCAGCACGCTGAAGCGTGAACTACAACCGCCGCGCACGCTCATCGTCACTGAAAGTTTTTTTTCGATGGACGGCGATGCTGCGCCGTTGCGTGAAATGGTTGCCCTCAAGGAAAAATACGGCGCGTGGCTGATGGTGGACGAGGCGCACGCAACCGGCGTTTGTGGCAAACACGGACGCGGTCTGGCAGACGAACTGGGAGTGGGTCATCGCATCGAAATCCAAATGGGCACGCTCGGCAAGGCGCTCGGCGCGAGCGGCGGCTTTATTTGCGGCTCGCTTGCGTTGATTGAGTTGCTTGTCAACCGCGCCCGCAGTTTCATTTTTTCCACCGCGCCAGTCCCAGCCGCGGCGGCCGCGGCGGCGGCTGCCGTCTGTTTTGTGCAATCCAACGACGGAGAACGCCGCCGACGCGAGCTTTTGGAACGCGTCAAACAATGCAGGACAGGCATCCTGCCTGTCTCTGACCATCAAATTGGAATGGGAGACAGGCGGGACGCTTGTCCTGCGTTAAGCGCCATTATTCCCATCATGGTTGGCAACGAAAAAAAGGCGGTGGAACTCGCCGACGCTTTGAGCGAACAGGGAATTTTCGTTCCCGCCATCCGGTATCCGACCGTCGCCCGCGGCAAGGCGCGCTTGCGCGTGACACTCACGGCGGCCCATACAACCGACGATGTCAATCGGCTCGCCGCGGCCCTGAACGGACTCGTAAATCGCAAATCGCAAATCCAGAATCAAAATGCACCGGCTCGCCGCACTTGACCATCAATTCCTCTGGCATCCGTTCACGCAGATGCGCGACTGGCTGCGGCACGAGCCGCTGGTCATTGCCTCTGGGCAGGGCGTAGTGTTGCGCGATGTCAACGGTCGCGAATATCTCGATGCCAATTCATCCATCTGGACCAATCTTCACGGCCACAGCCATCCGAAAATCAACGCGGCGATCCGGCGGCAACTCAGGAAAATCGCGCACAGTTCCGCGCTCGGTCTGGCCAACGAACCGGCGAGTTTGCTCGCTCAAAAATTAGTCGAAGCCGCGAACCCATGCTGGAGTTCAGCCTTCAGGCTGTCCGCGAACAGGCTGAAGCCCGAACTCCAACAAGCGCGTAAATCGAGTATCGAAAATCGTAAATTGTCGAAGGTTTTTTTCTCGGATGACGGTTCGACGGCGCTCGAAGTTGCACTCAAGCTCGCGTATGAATTCGCGCGCCGCGCTTGCGGCAAATCGGTGGGGCGAGCGTCCTCGCAAGCCGCACGGGCAAAATTTCTTTCGCTGGAAGGCGCGTACCACGGTGACACGTTGGGTGCGGTTGCGCTCGGGCACATTGACTTGTTTCACCAGGGTTATTCCGGCCTGCTTTTCAAAACAGACAAGGTCATGTCGCCATTTTGTTATCGCTGTCCGTTCAACCGCGCGAAGCCTGAACGCGCCGACGCCCGTGAATACCGCAAATGCAACTGGGAATGTGTCGGGAAAGTTGAACAAAAATTTTCCGCCGGGAAGAAAAGGGGAAATCCATACGCAGCGTTCGTGTTCGAGCCATTAATTCAGGGTGCGGCGGGCATGATTCCGCAACCGGCGGGCTGGTTGAAACGTGTCACGGAAATCGCACGCGGTCACGGCGCGCTGTTGATTGCCGATGAAGTGATGACGGGATTTGGGCGTGTAGGACAGGCTTCCAGCCTGTCTCCATCTTCAAATAAAATTAGAGACAGGCGCGACGCCTGTCCTACGCTATTTGCCTCGCATCACGAAGGCGTTCAGCCGGATTTTCTCTGCCTGGCCAAGGGGATGACCGGTGGTTATCTGCCGATGGCGGCGACGCTCACGACGCAAAGGGTTTTTGACGCCTTCCTCGGCGAATACGGGGAGTTTAAAACCTTTTTCCACGGCCACAGCTACACGGGCAATCAAGTCGGCGCGGCAGCCTCACTCGCCAGTCTGGAGATTTTGCAAAGCGCCGAATCCATCCTTGCGCGGGCGCGATTGCAAAAAAATCTGCGCGGCGACTTACAAGATCTCTGGTCACTGCCGAACGTCGGCGACATCCGGCAGGTTGGTCTGATTGCCGGTGTCGAGCTGGTGAAAAACTGGCGGACGCGCCGGCCATTCGACTTGCGCGAACGCGCGGGCATCCGTGTTTGCGAGGCGATGGCCAAACGCGGAGTGCTCACGCGGCCCGTCGGGAACGTGATTGTCCTGATGCCACCGTATTGCACGTCAGCCACGCAGTTGAAACAAATGGTCGCCGTGTTGCGCGATGGCATTGCAGCGACGCTTGGAAATTGAAGGCAATTCCTTCTTCGCTGCCTCCAATTTCTTTCTTGTGTCAAACGAAAGGGCGTTATACGAACTGAATTATGAACCGACGCGCATTCGCCCTGGCCGTGTTGTTGGCTCTTATTTCAGGCTGCTCCGACAAAGTGGATAAGGCTGAATCTTTGGTTAAAGAAGGTATTGGGAAAGCCAATAACAGCCAATTGGATGCAGCAATTGCTGACTTCGACCAGGCGATTAAACTCGATCCACATTGCGTTGACGCTTACTGCAACAGGGGAAGTGCGAAGATTGACAAAGGCGACTTTGATGGAGCTATCGCCGATTATGATCGAGCTATCAAAATTAACCCGAAAAATGTCAAGGCTTTTGGTAATCGAGGCCTTGCCAAATTTGGCAAGGGCGATTTTGATGGAGCCATTGCTGATGACAATCGAGCTATCAATCTGAATCCAGAACTGGCTCCGGTTTACGACAACCGGGCACTTGCCAATCTTCGCAAAGGGAATTGGGCCGCTGCAATTGCTGATTGTAGTCGAGCAATAAAGCTCAATCCAAAAGACTTTGACGCTTATGAAACTCGAGGTGCCGCTAAGGCCGGCCAAGCGGACCTGGCTGGAGCCATTGCGGACTTCAGCCAGGCGATTGAACTCAATCCAAAAGACGTACAAGCGTACAAAGCCCGGGCAATGTTAAAAATACAAAAAGGTGACGATCAAGGATCTCTTAACGACTACAAAAAAGCGGCGGAAATAAACAGCAGCGATTAGTTCAATTCATTTTTTTCACCGCCCCGAGCGGCAGCACGATTTTTCCAGACAGTTCATTGAGCACCTGGGCAAGCCCCGCGTAAATCGCCGAGAAACCACAAATAATGCCTTCGTACCCAGTCAAATGTTTGAAGCCGGCGCCCGCGCCGGTGTAATCGCCGAAGGCGAGCAGGAAGAAAAGAATCGTCAACGAACCGAACACAAACTGCAACGCGCGGTTGAGCCGGAGCGTGCCAAAGAACATCACCGCGGTGAACAGCCCCCAGATGGCAAGATAGGCGGACATCGCGGTTTCGTCCGAAGGCGCGCCCAATCCAAGTTTCGTCAGGACAATCAGGGTCACCAGCGATAGCCAGAAGAAGCCGTAGGAGATGAACGCGGTGGCGGCAAAGGTGTTGCCTTTTTTCCATTCCATAATTCCCGCGATGACTTGCGCCGCGCCGCCGTAACAAATTCCCATTGCGAGAATCATGCTGTTGAGTTCGTAAAAGCCGGCGTTGTGCAGGTTGAGCAGCACGGTGGTCATTCCGAAGCCGAGCAGCCCCAACGGAGCCGGATTGGCAGTGGAGTCTTTGATTTGAGTGATGTTTGGTTCAGTCATGTTTGGTCCTGGGTTTTCGTTTGGATCCGGGTCGGGTGAAACGATCACATTTCCGGCCCCGTCTGGTCAAGCCGCACTCGCGGGTTGGCAATAACCCAAATATGTCAGAGTGACGACAAAAATTGTCCGACGGAGACATCCGAAAGAAATTTGATTACCGGAAGGTTTTTCTATGATAGAGCCGTTTGAACTGGCGCATCGAAACAGAGCCGTCCGTTTCGCAGACCGCAGGCGCGAAAAAACCGCGCGACATGCGTCTGGACGCCTTGCGCGGTTTCTTTCTCATCATCATGGCGGGGGTGCACGCGCCCACGCCGGTATCCCACGCCATTCAAGACCCGTTGGGCTACAACGGGGCGGCGGAAGGTTTTATTTTCCTGAGCGCCTGTCTGGCCGGCATCGTTTACGGGAAAACTTACCGGCAGGCCGATTGGACGACGATGTCGCGCCGCGCCTGGAACCGCAGCCGGCAGATTTATCTCGTCCATCTGGCGGTGCTGGTGCCCATCGTGTTGATCGTGTGGGTGGTGGCGGATTCGCTGCCGCCGCTGGCCAATCAATTCAGCGATTTTCTCGCTCACCCATGGAGCAGTCTGGCGCTCATGCCGCTGCTGCTGCATCAACCACCACTCTTCGACATACTGCCGCTTTACGTGATTTTTTTGGGCGCCATGCCGTGGTTGCTGGCGGTCGCGCGCCGGCGTGGTTGGGGAATGATTCTGACGGTTTCCGCTTTGGGCTGGCTGGCCGCGCAATGCAAGCTGGACGCCCGCCTCATCGGCGATCCAGCCCGGCTGCTGCCTTTGCGATGGGGCGCGTTTGACCTTCTGGCCTGGCAATTTCTTTGGGTTTGCGGCCTGGCGCTCGGCGAAATTTCACTCCGGCGGTCCATCATCAAACCCGAACGCCGCCTTTGGCTGGCCATCCCGGCTGCGGCGATTGTGCTTGTCGGACTGCTGTCGCGCCGCGGATTCTGGCCTCAAGCCTGGTGGAACCCCGACATTTTTCTCTGGATGGACAAATGGACATTAGGCCCGTTACGGCTGCTGAACTTCGCCGCCTGGGCCGTCCTGCTGCTGGCGTGGAATCCGCATCCGCCCAAATGGTTTCTCGCGCCCACAACGTTGTTGGGACGTCATTCATTGGCCGTGTTCGCCTTCCACCTGCCGCTGGTCATCACGGCAGCCGTCATGGTTCAGGTGCTTGTAATGTCGAATGCGATGCAAACAACCATCGGCCTGACGGTGATCGCTCTGCTATTCGTGTGGGCGGCCTGTCTGGAATACCACAAGTGTCGGTTGGCCAAAACTGCCGTCGCCGCCGGCCTGACAGCCGTCAAATCTTCGTCTCCGACAACGCCAGCAAACGCGCGAATTGTTCGCGCGTAATCGGCATCACCGACAGGCGGGATTGTTTCACCAACACCATCTCTTTTAGAATTTTATCGGCTTTGATTGCCGCGAGCGTGACGGGTTTGCCCAAAGGTTTTTCCGGCGTAAGATCAACCGCCGACCAATCGCCTTCGTCCGCCGTTGGGTCGGGATATGCTTCCCTTGCAACACGCGCGAGGCCGACGACGGATTTTTCCTCGCCGCTGTGGTAGAAGAAAACAGCATCACCGGCCTTCATCGAGCGGAGGTTGTTTCGCGCCGCATAATTTCGCACCCCGGTCCACGCCATTTTGCCGTCCTCCAAAAAGTCGGACCACGAATACGCATCGGGTTCGGATTTCACGAGCCAGTAGTTCATTTACGATTTACGATTTACGATTTACGATTGCACCATGAGTTTGGCCGACAACCTTGGCGTCCTTCAAGAACGGATTCACGCCGCCTGTGGACGGGCGGGACGCGACCCGACTTCCGTCACTTTGCTGGCGGTGACAAAAAGTCATCCGCCGGAAGTCGTGGCGGCGGCGGCGCGACTCGGTCTGAATCTGTTCGGCGAGAACAAGGTGCAGGAGGCCCGGGCGAAAATTCCACTCTGCCCCGGCAAATTGCGCTGGCATTTCATCGGCCATTTGCAATCGAACAAATGCCGCGACGCGGTCGAGCTGTTTGAAATGATTCAAAGCGTGGACAGCCTGGCGCTCGCGCAGGAAATCACCAAACGCGCGGAGCAGGCGGCGAAGACGATGCCGATTTTGCTGGAAGTCAATGTCGTCGGCGAGGCGAGCAAGTTTGGCTACGCGCCCGAAAAGTTGCTGGCCGAACTGGAAACCATCAACGCGTTGCCGAAGATTGAAATCCACGGGTTGATGGCCGTGCCGCCGTGGTCTTCGGAACCGGAGAAATCGCGCCCGCACTTTCGGCGGCTGCGCGAGTTAAAGGCGCGCGCCGAGCAGGTGCTCGGCGTTCCATTGCCCCATTTGAGCATGGGCATGAGCGGAGATTTCGAGGTGGCGATTGAGGAAGGCGCGACGATGGTTCGGATTGGAACGGCGTTGTTCGGCCCGCGGACCAGGGCGAAAGCGGGCGCAACGGCTGGTTGAATTTTGGTGCTGGGTCAGTTTGAATTTTGGTGGGGCGAGCGCCTGTCGCGCCGTAGCCCGGCGAAGGCTGATCCCCGCGAGCCGGCTCGTCAGTAGCCTCGCCCCACGGAAATTATACCACCACCTCGAATTTTGCTGCATTGCGCGCCGGATGAATTATGTTGAAGCCATGACGATTGATATGTTCAGGCGCGAAATCGCCGCCGCCGTCGGGGCATACGAACGCTACATCGTGTGCCTGGACAAGACACCGGAGGATTTTGAAATGTCGTTGGTCTCGCTGATGGAGAAGGCCATCAAGGCTTATGAAAGCCGCGGCGCGGGATTGCGTCATGGCATCGCGCTGGACAAACGGGTCACCATTATTTTAAGCGAGAGCGGCGAACCGCGGCCGCTGTGCGGGATTTATTTCAATCTCCATTCGCCCTACCAGAAGGGCGCGCTGCCCAAAACGGTGAAGCCGCTCGAAGAAAAATCGCAAAAGGCGGAGGAATAAATTTCGGAGGGGCGAGTTACACAAGTCCCTGAATCCTGCAATCCAAAGCCTGAGTGGGGACTCGTATAACTCATGCCTCCGGACGAATCATTGGTCGCGGACTTCGTCGCCGACCTGGGCGTCACCGCTGACGAGGTCGGCGACAATGTTGTTGTCCCGCTGCGGCCCGGTGACCTTGACTTCGGCGACTTTCAAACCGTCGCGATAGAGGAAAAGCGTTTGGTCCAGCTTCGGCATCTGGCTCATGGGAAAGCTCAATACGACGAACCGGCCGGTGGCATTATAGGAAGCGACCCTGGCCGTGAGCGAATTGTCCGGCGTGACGACCGTCTGCATTGTGTGCGCGACGGGCGCGGGGGCTTTCTTTGTCTTGTTGAAAGCACAACCGCCAGCCAGCAGTCCGACGAGCAACAGTGTCAACGGCGTGAACGTCTTCATGGCAACAGTAAAACGGGCGGCGGCGTGGAGGTCAATTCACGATTCGGTGTTGTTGGTGGGGCGAGCGTACCCACGAGCCGAATTTTTGGAGTGCGCGGACATGTCCGCGCTTTCAAAGCGGCGACATGTCGCCGCAGTCCAAAGTCTCAAACCGTCTCGCCAGTAGTCTCGCCCCACCAATTGGGTCAAACGGTTTCAGTAATGACGGTGTCATCATGTTCATACGCCGGCGCGCAACAGCATAGCAACCGGAGCGTTTCAGCGCCGGTGTTCCAAAGCTTGTGTCGGCTCCCAGGCGGAATCGCGATGGCGTCGCCGGCGCGGACGTCGCGGGTTTCACCTTCGATGCGGATCCGGCCCGTGCCGTGCGTGAGGTAATAAATTTCCTCGGTCTTGACGTGATAATGCTCCTGCGTGCTGGCGCCAACCGGAACGCGCGCTTCAGCCAGGCTCTGGTTGCGGATGACGGAATTGCGGTGCGCCAGCAATTCGCGGACTTCCGAGCCGTCCTTGGTGATGAAGGGCGGAACCGTGTTCAGGTTTTTGATGTCCATGACGTTAAATAAGCCAAAGCCGACAGCCGCCGCCAATGAAATTTGTCACAGAAGGAGAATTGTCCACCGTCTCTCTGAAAATCCGCGCGACTGGATTTGCCAGACGCTTATCCGCAAAGCCAGAAATTTGCAATTGCTGTTCCTTCTCCCGGGGGAGAAGGCCAGGATGAGGGCGAGTTAAAAAACTAACTTCCCTGTTTCATCCCCATTCCCTAAATTCGCGTCATGGCCAACACCGAACGCGCCCGCCAGCTTCGCAAGGTTGAAACCTGGGCGGAAAAGCTCATGTGGCGCTGGCTGCGCGACCGGCGGTTCAGCGGCTATAAATTTCGCCGTCAGCATCCCCTCGGCGTTTACTATGTGGATTTCTTTTGCGAAAAGGCGGAATTGAACGTGGAACTGGACGGCAGCCAGCATGGTTTTCCCGACCAGCGCAAACATGACGTGGACCGGGAAAAGTTTTTGAAATCTCGCGGCATTAAGACGCTTCGGTTCTGGAACTCGCATCTGCGCCATAATGCCCAAAGCATCCGCGACACGATCTTCAATGAGTTGCAAACCCGCGCGCCGCATCCTTTGCCGGAATATACGAGGCCGATGAAACCAGCCGGGAAAAGTTAGATTAAATGACCGTCCTCACCCCGGCCCTCTCCTCCAAGGAGAGGGAGAATTGTCCACCGTCTCTCTGAAAATTCGCGCGATTGGATTCGCTGGACGATTCATCCGCAAAACCAACCCAGCCAACACCCATTTGACCTGGCATGAAATTTGTTTGACCGGCGCGGCGCGCGATTTAACTTGCCAGCATGAATCATTCGCCCGGATTTCTAAATTTGGTGAACGACGCCAAGCAGCGGGTCAGCGAAATCAGCGTCGCCGAGGCGCGGGCGCGGTTGACCGCCAATCCCAGGATCGTTTTGCTGGACGTGCGCGAAGACCACGAATGGCAGGCCGGACACGCGGTTGAGGCCGCGCATCTCGGCAAGGGAATTCTGGAGCGCGATTTGGAGAAACTGTTTCCCGATCCGAAGACGGAAATCATCATGTATTGCGGCGGCGGATTCCGGTCGGCGCTCACGTGCGATGCCGCGCAAAAAATGGGCTACCGCAACGTCCATTCGCTCATCGGCGGCTACAAAGGCATGGTGGCAGCAGGCTGGCCGATGAAAAGCGGCGACTGAAACCGCAGACGTCCGGCTTGTGGAATTTGTTCGGAGTTCCGCCTTCAGGCGGTCCCAAACCGCGTAAACGCGGAACTCCAAACTCGAATCAGGACCATACCCGGCTTGTCAACCACCCGGCAAAGCGGTAAGTTGGGAACACGATGGGAATGTTTCAAGTCAATGTGCGAGTCACCAACCCCGCCCAGCCGGAGAAATTTTTCGAGGAGCGCTTCTGGGTGGACACGGGCGCACTGTACACATTTGTGCCGGAAGGCCGGCTCAACGCCATTGGGCTGAAGCCACTCCGTTCCCGCGAATTGATCCTGGCGGATGGCCGCCGCGACCGGCGTTTGCTCGGCGAAGCGCTGCTGACCTTGCCGGAATTGGACGAGACGCTGACCTGTCCGGTGATTTTTGCTCCCGCCGACTCGCTTTATTTGTTGGGGGCGACCGCTCTGGAAAATTTCGGCGTCCAAGCCGACCCGGCGGCGCAATGTCTCAAACCGATTGCGGCGGTCATCGGTGGTTACCTCGGCTCCCGGCCCGCGCGATAAAATGCCGGGCATTCCGCCGAAGTTCCGGTCACGCTCACCCGCGATGCGTCGCAAAAAATGGGTTACCGCAACGTCCATTCGCTCATCGGCGGCTACAAAGGCATGGTGGCAGCCTGCTGGCCGATGAAAAGTGGGGAATAACACTCAAACGAAAACGTATTCGCAGCGTCGTAGCGCAACGAAGGCGGAAGGAGTAGCGACCGTTAGATGCCAGCGTGGCGATAATCTCAAAAATGGTTTGTGGATGCTGTCTCTATCGTCCATGCCCTATTCGTGTCGAATGCAAGGCGATGCCACTGCCCGTTAATGACCAAACCATTTGTCCCGTCGCGTCTATCAACCAACTGCCAAGTGTTGTCAAGCCACACCTCATACTTGCTGAAATCACCGTTGGTGTCGTAAAAAATCCGCTCTGTAAATGAGCCGATGCCTGGCCGGTCTAGCCACCATGTAACGCTCTTGCCCGAGCCGCGAAAATATACGGCGTATTTTGGCGGTTGGTTGCTGCTCAGGGTAACATCGAACGTATCTTTACCTCGAAAATAATAACTCTCCATGACTCCGTTGGAAAAATCAAATTTCGTCCAAATTGGCTGTTTGGTCTTGACGTAAAAAATACCGATGCCTGAGGTGTCATTGGTGTGCAATGCATCCAGTCTGAACTGTCTGGCAAACGCCCGGGAGCCAGTATAATCATGCCAAGCCCAGATGCGCAAACTATCGTCTGCTAGCACAAGCGTGACGCAAATAACAAGCAAGATGGTTTTGAACGCCCCCATTCTCGCTTCCGGTTCCTGGGGGAAAAGCCCGTCCGTCGCTTTAGACGGCGTCGGGAGCACACATAGAACCAAAATTGCGCTAAGTATGGCGCCGTAAATCAAAAGCCCTCCAACGCCAAAATTCCAGTGATAGTATAACCACCCAGAAGCTCCAAAGTAGTGGTTAAGGATATAGTAGAATAAAACAAACAAGGCTATCCATCTTGGGATGACCGACACAATTAAGAACATCAAGGCGATAACAACTAACGAATCAAGACAGTAATACGGCCAACCGTGGACCAAAGAATCCCGCCAGGGTTGACTCATTTCATTGGCCGTTTCAGGATGCTGCCAATAGGTGCTGGGTTGTCCGAGGAGTGTGCTGAAGGTGTCCAAAAGAGTGAACCCAACCATCACCCAACGTAGGCGCTTGACCGTTCTATCAGTGGTGGACTTCAGGAATGCCATAAACTGTGACGACGCCCAACCTATTTTTGATCAAACCGAAAAACTGCGGTTTGATTTCTATTTCGCCGCCACAGGTACCGGAGCTGAAACAAGGCGGCGGAAGCAAACCCGGTTCAGCGCGTTCGTTACGGAGACGACTTTCTCGTGCGTGCACTCGCCCATGAGGCAGATTTGAATCCAGTTTTTCCGGCGCAAATAGCCGCTGTTGTAGCTCAAGAGATAACCGGCTTCCTGCATCGCTTCGCCGATTTTCACCGAGTTCATTATCGGCGGCAGCGCAATCGTGACGACCGCCGGCGAAGTTTTTGGACCATTGCCGATCAAATCGAAACCAAGCTCCGCAAGCCGCGAACGCAGCCACGCCGACCATTCGGCCGTCTCGGCAAACCGCTTTTCCCAATGCACCCGTTTCACCGCGGCGTGCAGCGCATGGAGCAGGTTCGACGAGAACGTGAACGGCGTGCCGTCCTGTTCCGCGTAATTACCCAGGTCGAGATAGCGCGGCAACTTGTCCGGCGCGGGCACGATTTCGTGGTTGTAGAAAACCATCGAGACGCCCGGATAGGCGCGCAGCCCCTTGCCGCTGGCGCAGGACGCCAGATACACACCGCCCAAATCCACAGGTATCGTGCCGACAGCGCTGACGGCATCGAGACACAACTTCACACCGCGCTCCGCGCAGTTCGCTTTGAGCGCATCAACGTCGGCCAAAATGCCGGTGGAGGTTTCGCAGTGCGTGCACCAGAGCCAATTGATTGACGATTGACGATTGACGATTGACGATTTTCCAGGGCGAGCGGACTTGCGTCCACGGCTACGAATAGCGGCGAGTTTTCTCTCCACAGCCTTTAAATCCAATGGCAGGCCCCAGTCGAAAGAGAGCGTGTCGAATTTCAAATTGAACCGCCGCGCGTGGTCCACGAGGCGTTCGCCAAATTCGCCGTTGCTCAAAACCAATCCGCGGCCCTTGAGCAACGACAATTGACCGGCGACGGCGTCGTTGGCCAAAGTGCCGGAACCGACGAACAGCTCGACGTGCCGGGCACGGACGAGTTCGCAGAGGATTTGCTTCGCGGACTGAAAATCCTTTTTGAAACTTTCGCCGCGATGCGATTCCGGCGCCTGCTCGAACGCGCGGCGCACTTCGCGCCGCACCGCCACCGGGCCGGGCAGAAAATTCACCGCGCTGGGATGAAACGAACGCGCGGGCGACGAACGCAGGAATTCGCGCGCGGTCACCTCGAACGTTTCGAGCGTGACATACATCGGCTGGAACTGCGCGTCGCCGCTGCCGACGAGCGGACCAAACGGCACGAAGCCGAGGTGCTGATAGAATCTTTGCTGCCGCGTGGTGCCGGAGATGATGGCGAGGTCATAGCCCTTTTCGACGCCGTGCTGCCAGAGCAACGCCAGAATGCCCTGCAATACCTGGCCGCCGCGCGCGCCGCGGAATTTTTTCTCGATGGCCAGCAGCCGGATTTCGCACACCGTCCGGCCTGCCGGCAAATAGGCGTCGAGATTCGGCAATTTCTGGTCGAGCGAAAACGGCCGGTTACCGCGCACGGCGAGCATCCCCGCGAGTTTTTGGTGGCTGAGGCAGATGAGATAAGTGTTCTCGGCGTGGAATTTGTCCACGAGCCGCTGGGTCGCGGACGCCTGATGTTGGGGGATTTCCTCGACGAAGGTCTTGTAATTGAGCCGGTGAATCTGCTCGAATTCCCAGTCCTCGCTCGCGAATTTGAACACCAACGGTTCCTGTGCGCTCATAATTTTGTATGTTCGGGTTCGGACGCGACACCGCGCCGCGCCAGCAGCGCAGCCATTTCTTCCGCTAAATTGCGCCGGTGCGCAAACAAAATAATTGCGGCCACCGCGGTCATGAGGGTCGCCGTCAACCCGGCGCGGTGGAACCACCCGTCCGCCAGCGGCAGGCAGACGTAGGCGAACATGGCCGGGAACAGGCTCTTCCGCGTAACAATAACGCCGGCCAGAAACACAACGAAAATCGTCAACGCGACCCGATAGTCAAACATCAGCAGCGCCCCAAAAGAGGTGGCGATGCCCTTGCCGCCACGGAAATGCAGTTGTACCGGCCAGACATGCCCGACGACCACGGCCAGCGCGGCCAGCGCCATGATCAGCCGATCCTGGCTTGCAAATTCCGCCGCGAACCAGACGGCCAGCGCGCCTTTGGCCATATCGCCCAACATGGTGAACAGATAGCCGGATTTACCCAGGACGCGACCTGCGTTGCGCGCGCCGATGCTGCCGCTTTCGATTTCCCGGAGGTCCCGACCGGTGCGCGCGCGGACGAGATAATAGCCGGTTGCGAAACAGCCGAGCGCATAGGCGCCCAGCGCGCAGCCGGTTGCCAGGGGCCAGTTTGCGGACTGCAATTGTTCGATGCACATCATGCGGGCACTTGATTTCGGATAAATCCGCCGCCAGCTTAATCCAAACCGCCCACGGGTGTGAATTAAAAATTTCAATTGCCGCTCTTTTTTTTCGATGTCCGACCCCGGCGTCACTTTGTCTCGACAACCAATGAAATTTGCGGCAGGTTTCCCGTGCCAGGGCCCATGGAATGTGGACTTACGAACCCCGCCAGGGCCGGAAGGCAGCAACGGTAGTCTGCTCGACATCTGCCGTGGTCACCCTGGCATTTTCATTTACGATTTATGATTTATGATTTACGATTTGGTCAACGAAGAAACAACCGGCACGCAAATCGCAAATCGCAAATCGTAAATCACAAATGGCATATCAGGTCATAGCGCGAAAATATCGTCCGCAGCGGTTCGCCGATGTTGTCGGGCAGGAACACGTCACACAGACGCTCACCAACGCCATCGAGCAAAAACGCATTGCGCACGCCTACCTGTTTTGCGGCCCGCGCGGCACCGGCAAAACCACCATCGCCCGCATTTTCGCCAAATGCCTGAACTGTGCCGGCGGCCCGAAAATCAATTTCGACGACAAGGACCCACGCTGCATTGAAATCGCCGAAGGCCGGTCGCTCGACGTTCTGGAAATTGACGGCGCGAGCAACAACGGCGTCGAACAGGTCCGCGAGCTGCGCGAAACCTGCAAATACGCGCCGGCCAATTCGCAATTCAAAATCTACATCATTGACGAAGTTCACATGCTCTCCACGGCGGCGTTCAACGCGCTGCTCAAGACGCTCGAAGAGCCGCCGGCCCACGTGAAATTCATGTTTGCCACGACCGACCCGGAAAAGGTCCTGCCGACCATTCTTTCGCGCTGCCAGCGTTTTGATCTGCGCCGGATTCCCGGCGCGCTCATCACCAAGCACCTCGCGCACATCGCCAGGCTGGAGAAGGTGAAAATTGACGAGACCGCGCTTCACGCCATCGCCCGCGGCGCGGATGGCGCCATGCGCGACGCCGAATCCACCCTCGACCAGCTTATCAGCTTTTGCGGCGAAAAAATCGAGGAGGCGGACGTGCTGTCCATGTTCGGCCTCGCCGCCCAAAGCCAGGTTTTGGGCCTGAGCAAAGCCGTGCTCGCCGGTGAAATTCAAGCGGCGCTTGCCGGGCTGAACGAGCTGGCGCAAAACGGCAAGGACTTCGGACGGCTGCTTTCTGATTTGTTGAATCATTTCCGCAATCTGCTCATCTTCCAGGTTTCGCGCGGCGACTTGAACCTGCTGGAAGTCTCCGAAACCGAAATTGCGGCGCTCAAGGAACAATCTGCGCTGGCCAACACTGAGTCGCTCACGCGAATTCTTGAAGTGCTCTCCGATTCCGAAATGCGTCTGCGCGACGCCGCGTCCAAAAGAATCCTGCTCGAAGTTGCCCTGCTCAAGGCCATCGAAGCGCGCAACGCCATCAGCCTCGATTCGGTTTTGAAACAATTGAACACGTTGCGCAGCGGCAGTGGCCCAGGCGCCCTTGCCGCGCCGAAACACAGTGAAGCCGCTCTCGCTGCGGAGCGCCGGCCTCCGGCCCGGCGCGAACCCGAAAGCAAGCAACAACGCGCCGGGCCGGAGGCCGGCGCTCCGATCCCCGCCCCCGCCCCGTTGGCCGAAGCCATTCCAATTTCAGCCGACCTGGCCGAATTGTGGACAAAGCTCGTTGAAACCGTTGGCCGTGTCAGCCCGTTCACCCGCAGTTATCTCGTGGACGCAAATCCCGTTTCGTTTGAGAAAAACATCCTGACCATCGGCTTTGACCCTGAATTCGAGGACCACCTTGGCCTCGTGGACAACGCGCGCAATCACACGTTGCTCCAGACCAAGCTCGCCGAACTAGGCCACGCGAACGCTCAGATTAGATTTGTCAAAATCGAAGCGTCGGCCATCCGCGCGCGGCAACCGTTTCCAACCGCGTCCGCTGCCCCAACTGCGCTGAAGCGAAACGAAGGCGGGGCTTCCGCGTCTTCCCCGTCCGCTGCAAGAGAAAAACCGGTTCCCGTTGCCTTCAACAAAAGCGATTTCAAGAACGATCCGTTGATTCAAAAGGCGCTGGAAATTTTCAAAGGCCAGATTGTCGAAGTCCGCGCCTGACTCTCAACCTTCAACCCTCAACTCTCAACCAATCCATGTCCAGCATCGGCAAACTCATGAAACAGGCTGCGCGGATGCAGCAGCAAATGGAACAGGTCCAGGCGCAGCTCGCCGCGCGCACCGTCGAAGCCACCAGCGGCGGCGGCGCAGTCAAGGTCACCGCCAGGTGCGACGGCAGCATCGCCTCCATCAAAATTGATCCGCAGGCGCTCAATCCGTCCGACGCGCAGTTGCTCGAGGACATGATTTTGACCGCGGCGAATCAGGCGCTCGCCCAAGGCAAGGAGATTTACAACGCCGAAATGGGCAAGGTCACGGCAGGATTGAGCCTGCCAGGGCTGATGTGAAATGACTAATTACCAAATCCGAATGGCTAAAGAATACCGAACACCCAAACCCAAAATGCTCAAGGCCGCTGTAGAGAACTTATCATTATGGTTTAGCAATTCCTTCGTCGTTAAGGCTTAGTCATTCGTCATTCCATGTCTGTTCTTCCCGATTCCATCACCGCCCTGATTTCCGTCTTACACAAGCTGCCCGGCGTGGGGCCGCGTTCCGCCGAGCGCATTGCGCTGCATCTCGTGCAGACGGATTCCGCGGCGGTGAAGCAACTCGCCGACACGATGGTTTATGCGCGAGAGAAAATCCAATTTTGCGCCACGTGCGGCGCATTGACCGAGAAATCCCCGTGTCCGATTTGCGCCGACACCCGGCGCGATGCGTCGCTCGTGTGCCTGGTCGAGCGCGCGGTGGACATTTTAAGCATCGAAAAATCCGGCACCTATCGCGGCAAGTTTCATGTCCTCGGCGGGAAAATCTCGCCGCTGGACGGAGTGGAACCGGAAGACCTGCGCATTGCCGAACTTGAGAAACGGTTGAAGCAGGAGCCGATCAGGGAAATCGTCATCGCGTTGGGCACGGACATGGAAGGCGACGCGACGAGCCATTACCTCGCCAAGCGGCTTGCGCGCAAAGGGCTGAAAATATCCCGCATCGCCTACGGTTTGCCGGCCGGCAGCGGGCTGGAATTCGCCGACGAACTGACGCTGAGCCGCGCGTTGGAAGGGCGGAGGGAAATGACTTAGAAATGATTAATAACGAAATCCGAATGACTAAAGAATGCCAAATCCTGAAATCCAAACCTGCACAGGCACGCGGCAATTTGCCATTAGTCATTGGTTATTCCTTCGTCATTAGAGCTTAGTCATTCGTCATGCTCTTTTGTAGCCATGAGACCCGAGAAGATCGTCGTGTTTGACCTGGGCAAGGTCCTGGTGGACTTCGATTACTCGATTGCCGCGCGCAAAATCGCCGCTCGCAGCACGATGCCGCTCGACGACATCAACCGTTTCATCGGAGACTCCGACCTCACCGTCAAATACGAACTCGGCGTGGTTACGCGGCGGGAGTTTTTTGAGCAGACACGACAGGCCATCGGGTTCCACGGCACGCTCGAGGAGTTTGGTGAGTTTTTTGCGGACATTTTCACGGAAATCCCGCCGATGATTGAACTTCACGCCGAATTGCGCCGGCGCGGAGTTCCAACCTATATTTTTTCGAACACCAACGACCTCGCCATCGAACACATCCGCCGGAATTTTCCGTTTTTCAAAAAATTCAACGGTTATATTTTTTCCTGCGAAATTGGCGCGATGAAACCGGACGCAAAAATTTATGAAGCGTTGGAAAAACTGGCCGGCCGGCGCGGCGCGGATATCCTGTATCTCGACGACCGGCCGGAAAACGTGGCCGGAGGCGCGGTGCGCGGTTGGCGGGCCATTTTGCACGAAACGCCGGAGAAAACGCGCGCGGCGGTGGAGAATTTTCTTTTGTAGTGTCGGCGCTGTGCGCCGATTCATTCGAGCCGCAGGCTCGACGCCACAGCCAATTAATTCGAACGCAGCTTTACCGGCTTGACCGGTTTGAGGCCAACTTCGCTGGCGATGTCGTCGAACTCCTCGTGGCTGATGGTTTCCAATTTTTTGCCGCGGTCCTTGAGCTTTTCGTTGATCTTGATGGCTTTCTCGGTCATTTGATCGTGCGTTTCCTCCGTGCCGCCGACGAGCGCGAAATTCGGTCCGGTCGTCAGCCGCTTGTGCCCATCGGAATCCAGCCCGACGCCGAGCATTATTGCTTTGCGTTTCTTTTTGCCGCCGGTGTTCGCCATAAATTCAGGCTAAAGGCGGTTCATCGTCCGGTCAAGAGATAGACACATCCGGCAGTGACTCATCCTGGTGGGGCGAGTCTTCTGACGAGCCGGCTCGCGAGGACGCTCGCCCCACCGAAATGACAAACTGCGTCACCAACATCCGTTTGCGGTCAGGATTCCTGTCATTTAGCGGCATGGCCGCTCCGGCTTTTGAATTTGCCTTTTTCCGTTTTGAAGATTTACTTGCGTGCAAGTCATGCAACCGCGCAAGCCAAACGCCCGCCGTCCGGCAATCCTTGTCGCGTGTTTCTTGAGCCTGTGTCCACAACCCCTTTGCCGCGCACAAACGGCAACCATTTTGTGGAAATTCCCCCTGCCCTTCCGGGAATTTTATCGGGAAGCCACTTCGTCCGCAGCCGTTGCTCCCGACGGCACGATTTATCAGGCAACGTTTCAAGGCGATTTGTTCGCCCTCACGCCGCAGGGCGCGGCAAAATGGAGATTCAAGGCGGGCCGCGAAATCAAATCCTCACCGGCGATTGCCGACGATGGCACGGTTTATTTCGGCTCGCGTGACCGGAAATTTTACGCCCTCTCGCCAGCCGGCAAACTCAAATGGACTTTCGCGACCGGCGCGTGGGTGGATTCCTCGCCGGCGATTGGCACGGACGGCACAATTTACTTCGGTTCGTGGGACAAAAACTTTTACGCGCTGAAGCCTGATGGCTCACAAATATGGGTTTTTGCGACAAGCAACATTGTCGTTTCGTCGCCGGCGATTGGCGCCGACGGCACGATTTATTTCGGTTCGCACGACAAGAAACTTTACGCGCTGAAGCCGGATGGGGCGGTCCGCTGGACGTTTTTGACCGGGGGCGACATCATTTCTTCGCCCGCCATCGCCGCCGATGGCACCATTTATTTCACCTCGATGGACGGGAACCTGTATGCGTTGCATCCGGACGGGACGGAACGCTGGCGTTTGCACACCGGCGGAGTGACCGAATCGTCACCGGTGCTTGACGAAAACGGCACCATTTTTTTGGTGATAAACCAGTGCCTTTTTCCAATCACCAACGACGGGAAAAAGACGTGGTGGTACTGTTCGGCCATCAATGTGGACCAGACACCTGCCATCGCCGCTGACGGCTTGATTTACTTCCCGGCGCCCTGGCGAAGATTGGTGGCTGTCAAACGGGACAACGTTGAAGCATGGCACGCTGACACAGTGCTGAATCTCTCCACCTCGCCGGTCATCGGCAGTGGCGGAGTTGTATATATTTGCGACGGCGGGGCGTTGTATGCCGTCACTCCGCCAGGCAGTCCGGCGCCGCTGGCGAAAAGTTCGTGGCCGATGTTCCGTGGCAATCCGCGCCACACCGGCCGGGTGCAGACTGTGAATTGACCCGGCGTTGGAAATTTTTTACAACCGCTCGCGTCCGCCAAAACCCGTGTCGAGGTCGTGCCAGAATTCGATGTCGTCCTCCTCCTGTTCCCAGCAGAGAAAGGCCTCCCGGCCGCCGATGATGGCCGGAAAATCCACCAGCCCGCGCGACAAATCCTTGATTAGAATCCGGCGGCGTTGGAACTCGGCGAGAATTCCCTGCATGTCGGCGAGGGCGCGAATCCAACTGTTCACCGTTTCACCGCCCACATCATTTCCCTGCCCCGTCAACCCGCTCAGGCGTTTGTCGAAACGTTCCAGATCCTGCCGCAACTGGTTGAGCTTTTCCAGCCATTGGCGGATTTGCGGCAACAGCGCGCGCGCCTCGTCGCGGGTGTAATGTTTGTCGAAACGATGTTCCATCAGCGGAAAAATTGCCGGGCCTCAAGGATAAAATCACTCCTCGCGCCTGCCAAAACGCAGGCACGCAGGCGGAAGAATGAACACGCCGGGCAGACTACTGCTGCCACGTGCGCTTCTTGTGCCGATGCAGACGCAGCTTCTTGCGCCGTTTATGCCGGTTGATTTTTGCCTTGCGGCGTTTTTTGAGTGAACCCATGCGCGGATGGGATAAGCGAAAATTGGAAGAAAGCCAACCTGAATTTTTATCCGGACATCTGCCGGCGCAAGCCGCGCCGAGCCTGGTTAAACCTACTCCGGCGCAAAACACCATCCAAGGCTGTCAAAAACGTCGAAAATGACGCAGGCGAAGTCCGCGTCGTAATCCATTTCCTCCGGCATGGTGGCAGTCAGGGGGCGTCCGGACGCGTTCACGGTGAAAACCAGATTGGATTTGCGGCCCTCGAAAACAATCTGCACCTCCTCCTCATGACGTTCCGCCTTGCAGGGCAAACCCGCCGCGGTGAATCGCTCGCAAATCTCCGCAACTGTGACCGTTGAGGGGTACTGCTCCGGCTCGGCAAAAAAATCGTCTTCCACTATCATTACGTCTTCTCCGTTGAGCGAGTAGCAGCAAAAATAATGCCGTCCGACCACCTCAAATCCGCGGAGAAATGCCATGACTTTGAATAAAAACAAGCCGCCGATGCACAGGTTTGAATCGTTTCAGCCCAGATGATTCGCCGCGTCGGCCACGCCGGCGACGATTTCCTTGCGGTTCTTAAAATCGCGGACGCGGACGTAATCGTCATTTTCCAGGCGCGCGGTATGGGACACCTTCAATTCCTGCGCGCGTTTAAATTGTTTGTCCGGTTTGGCAGGTGTGAGCGGATATTCCACGGCGTATCCGGCGGCGCGCAAATCGTGGACAAGTTTCAGGGATTGTGGACGGAGATTTTCGTCTTCGATCAAAACGAAAACGTCCGTGGTAGTATCAAATTTCGGCAGGAGGCCGCGCGCCTTGAGCAGTTCCAGCAGCACCACGTCACCCATGCCGAAGCCGAGCGCGGGCAAATCCACCTTGCCGCCGCTGATGAGCTTGACGAGGTTGTCGTAGCGTCCGCCGCCGGCGATGGCGCGGAACTCGCCCTTGGCATCGAACGCCTCGAACACCACCCCGGTGTAATACGCCAGCCCGCGAATGACGTGGTAATCCACCTTCACAAATTCGCGCAGCCCGCGTGCGGCGAGATTGTCCAGAATTTTTTGCAACTCCACCGTCGGTTTGCCGGATTCGATGAATTTATTCACGTCGGCCAGCGAAAAACCAAGCGCGGTCAATTTCGTTTCGCTCTCCTTCGGCGGCGTGCGCTCCAGTTTGTCAATCGTCTGGAAAAACTCGTATTCGCGCGCGGTATCGGATGGAGCGCCGGTCTCCGACCCGGCGCGTTGCTGAGGCATTTTACGTTCCGCCGGGCCGGAGGCCGGCGTTCCGGGAGCATTTTTGTAGAACTCGTGCCAGGCGTTCCGGCTGCTCAGGCGGATGACAAAATCCTTCCCGGTCAAACCAAAGCTGCGCAGTGTGTCAATGAGCAGCGCAATCAATTCCGCATCCGCCGCCGGGTCCGTCTCGCCGATGAGATCGGCGTTGAACTGGAAATGTTCGCGCAGGCGGCCTTTCTGCTGGCGTTCGTAGCGGAACAATTGCGGGATGGCGAACCATTTGACGGGCTTTTTGTAATTGCGCTCGTGCGCGGCGATCATGCGCGCGAGCGTTGGCGTCATTTCCGGCCGCAACGCCACGGCGCGGTCGCCCTTGTCCACGAAATTGTAAAGCTGGCCGATAATTTCGTCGCCGCTTTTGGTGGTAAACAATTCGAGTGATTCGAGCGGCGGCCCGTCGTATTCGCGAAAGCCGTAACGCCGGGCGGTTTCGCGCCATTGGTTGAAAATGAATTGGCGGGCGTCGGCGCTCCCCACCTCGGAATGCGGCAATGGTTCGGGATAGAAATCGCGGAAACCGGGCAATCGTTCCATGACGCGAAGTTAAAAAGTAAATGGCAAAAGGTAAAAGGTAAAACGCAGCGAGTTTTCGCGGCGTTCCAAAATCAAGGGCCGGCCTGGAAGACAAACCGCGCCAATCCCAGGGCCGCTCCGCCCAAAATCAGCCAGGTCGAATTGACGCGATAGCGCAACAGCCAGACTGTGGCGGCCACGGCAAGCGTGATCGTCAGCCAGTCCACCAGCGCCGCCCGGCCCAACTGCCAGGTCACAACCGCCATGAGCGCCAGCGAGGCGACATTCGCCCCGTCGAGGAAGGCGCCGGCCAGCGGCGATTTGCGCAAGCGCGGCACGAGCGGCCCGCTGACGGCCACGAACACAAACGAAGGCAGGAAAATTGCCACCGTGGCCAGGAACGCCGCCTTGGGTCCGCCCAGAATATACCCGATGAAAGTGGCGGTGGTGAAAAGTGGTCCCGGTGTGAACTGGCCGACGGACACGGCATCCAGGAGTTGGTTTTCGGTCAGCCAATGCCAGTGTTCGACCAGGTCGGCGCGCAAAAATGCCAGCAGCACGTAACCGCTGCCAAACATCACCGAACCAACTTTGAGAAAGAACAGCCCCATGGCCCACAGACTGAACGGCATCGCCGCGCCCGTCGCTGCCGCCAGCGGCGCTGCGGAAGTCATCCCCAACAACGGCGTCAGGCAGGTCGCAGCAACTTTTGGTTGCGACGCGACTTTGACGGCCATCATCAGCACGCCGATAAGCAAAAGGACCAGCAACGGATTAACGCCAAGGTAACTCAACGCGGCAGCTCCCACACCGACGATGGCCAGCATCTTTGTTTTGACCGCGGTGCGACCCAGATTCCATAACGCCTGCACCACCACCGCGATGATGACGGGTTTGATGCCGTAGAGCAGCCCTTGCATCTCCGGCATTTTCCCGAACTTCAGGTAAACCCAGGCAATGACGCTGACGATGAGCGCGGCTGGCAGGATGAAGCAAACGCCACCCAGCAGCAGTCCCATCCAGCCCGCGCGGCGATAACCAATGAAGATCGCCATTTCGGTCGAGTTCGGCCCCGGAAGGAGGTTGACGACGCCCAGCAAATCGAGAAATTCCTCGCGCGAGAGCCAGCCGCGCCGGACCACCGCTTCCTGTTCCATCAGGGCGATATGAGCCGCCGGACCGCCAAAGGCGGTCAGGCCGAGTCGAAGAAACAGGCCCGCCACGTCAAACAGATTGGCGATTTTTGTGAAGAGCGTGGGTCTCATTGCTTCGGTTTCAACGGTTCATGCCTTCCAACAGGCGCGGCGGGTGTTCGTGATGAAACCATTCCGGCCCGAAGGTGATTTGGCAGGCAATATACATTTCGAATTCCGTTGGCCCATCAATTGAACAATTGGCGGAAGAGAGTAGATGATGGCGTTCATTCAAGTCAAACATAGTCCTGAAATTGAAGGTGGCGTCACCGGAGGATGCAAAGGGGAACTGTCCGGCGCAAACCAATTCACGCGGCAAAGATGCCCGGACGCGGAATGGCCTTCTGCCATCCCAATTTTTTCCCGGAGGGAAAACCAAGGCCGCGAAAATTGCGGCCCGGTGGTCATCGGGATTGATCCTACACCGCCGCCTTTGCGGGCGTGAGTTTGAGCACGTCAGCCCGCATTTCCTTGCCGGCCTTGAATTTTACCATGGCGCGGGCGGGAATGGGCACGTCGGTCTCCGGCGCGTTGGGATTGCGGCCGACGCGCGGCTTGCGGATTTTGACCTCGAAGACGCCGAAGTTGCGCAATTCCACCTTGTCGCCCTTGGCGAGCGCCTCGGCAATGTAGTCGAGGGTTTTCTGCACCACGTCGAACACTTGCTGCTGGACGAGGCCAGTTTCATTGCTGATGCGAATAACCAGGTCACGTTTTGTGAGAGTCATAATTTTTTATCGGGTTTGGTTGATTTAATCACTGAACGACACGGATTGTCCAGAAATCATTGGCCAGATTATCGTCGGTCGCATACGCGTATGGCAGGGTGAAATAACCTTTCATGCCCCATCTGACGCCCCACGAATTACGGACGACGAGCCACTGCTTCGCGTCATCGTAGCCGACGCCGACGACTGCGTGGCCGCCAACGACCCCCTCGCCGGATTTCGGCAGCGAAGCGTGGCCGCTCCGGGCCACCTGCGCGCTTTCAAAACCTTCATAAACGGTGAACCCGAAGACAAACGGATAGCCTGAAGCGAGGCAGCCTTTGAGCTGGCTCAATGTTTGCGTCACGCGCTGATAAAGGACCACGATGTATTTCAGCGCGTCGGTGTAACACTTCGCCGGCGGTTTGGTCCTGAATTTGGCGATGACGTAGGGCCATTCAGGTTCGGGGCAGTCACCTTGTTTGCTGACACTTTTGATGCCGTCGCGGATTTGCGCGCCACTGTCGGAAGCAATCGTGTTTTCGATGACGCGTTCGTTGTAATAAATGAACAGGCGTGACGGCGTGAAGCCGGCCAGCTTTTGTTTCACCCGGTCAAATTCAATGGCGGCGGCAATGGCATTGGCGGTGCAACTGCCGATCTGGCCCTGGTCGTAAACCGGCGGGCAGTGCGGGCGCAGGTCAACCTTGGCCGGCGGCGCGGCGGCCAGCTCGACGGGCGCGCTATAAAGATGGTCGCGATGGTCCGGCAAATCCGGCACCCATCCATAGCGGGCAGTCTTGTAGCCCACAGGTTTCATTGACATTGCTGAAATGAACGCTGCTCTATTATTATCTAAAGTCATCAGTTCTGTCCACAAGAAAAACGCAGGCCCCAACAACCGGCCTGCGGGAAATAATAATTTTAATTCTTGCCTTGTGGCCCGGCCCTATCAAGATGCCCATGCATTCAGCCATGTTGCGGGACGACTGTGGGTTTAATCCGAAATAAAGCAAGAGATTTTCCGAACCGGTGAAATTCAATACCCCCATTCCAGGCTTTTGCGCCGTCATTCTGGCCCTGCTGTGCCCGGCCCTGGCGCGCGCGGCGGACGACACGCCGATCATGCCGTTGTCGGAAATCAAACCGGGCATGACGGGCGAGTGGCACACGGTCGTCGCTGGAAGCCGGATTGACAGCTTCCCGATGCAGGTCGTCGGTATCGTTGAAAATTTCATCGGCCCGCAACGGCCAGTCATCATCTGCAAGGCGCTTGATGCGACGAACAAGTTCACCGGCCCGGTCGCGGGCATGAGCGGCAGCCCGGTCTTCATTGACGGCAAACTCATTGGCGCCTATGCCTACGGATTTCTCTGGCCCAAGGACCAGGCGTTGATCGGCGTCACACCCATCGAATCCATGCTCGAGGTGGAGACGAATTATCCACCCGCGGCGCATCCGGCGGGAACGAATGCAATGGCGCGGCTGGAAGCTGGCGCGGAACCGCAGTGGCTGGCGGCCCCGGCAGGCGACGCGACCAGCCTGCCCGCGCTGGCCACGCTGCAATCCGCGATGAAGCCGCTGCCGACGCCGTTGTTCGTGTCCGGCGTTTCCGACCGGACGCTCCGGAAATTTTCCTCGCGTCTGTCCGCGCTGGGTCTCGATGTGATGCAGGCGCCGTCCGGCCGGGTTTCGCATGACATTGACAACGACCTGAAACCCGGCTTGCCGCTCGCCGGGGTGTTGATGAGCGGCGATTTTCAATTTGCCGGCACCGGCACGGTCACCTGGCGCAAGGGCAACCGCATTCTGGCCTTTGGACATCCTTTCCTGCAAAGCGGGCTGGCGGAAATGCCCATGGCCTCGGCGGAAATCCTCACAGTGGTGCAATCCGTCGCGCGGTCGTTCAAGTTGTCGAACACCGGCCCGATCATCGGCACAATTTATCAGGACCGGCTGACCGCCATCGCGGGCGAAATCGGACGCAAGCCGAACACGACGCATTTCGACGTGCAGCTCGAGGCGCCCGGAGGCAAGGAACGCCATTTCCAGGGGGAGATGTTCCAGAACCAGATGCTGACGCCCACCCTCTCCGCGATTTCACTGTTGGAATCCATCTACGACACCATGGAATCGGAGGAGAAACAGACCATCTTTATGGATACCACCATGGAAATTGAGGGACAAGAACCCGTCAAACTCTCGGAAGCGGCCAGCAGTGAAGATGCGGGCTTTTTCCTGGTCATCCGCCAGCTAGAGCTGTATGAGTCGCTGCTCACCAACCCCTGCGAATTCCCGAACGTAAAGTCGCTGACTTTTCATGTCCGCATGGAGGACGGCTGGAATTTGAGCCAGTTGGATTCCCTGGAAATGGATCAAAATGAAATCAAACCGGGTGCCACGCTTCATGCCGTGATCGGCCTGCGCAATTACCGCGGCGAACCGGCCACTGTTTCCGTGTCGGTTCCCATTCCCGCGGATCTGCGGGCGCCGGAGGTGCAATTGTTCGTCGGCGATGCCGACGCGGCGTTGCGGATGGATGAAGCACCGCGCGTGCCGCCGCAAACCCTGGACCAGGTGCTGGACCGACTCCGCCTGACCCGTTCGCATCAAAACATCTGCGTCAAGTTGCTGCAAACCGCGCCCGGCCTTTCCGTGGAAGGAAAAAATCTTCCCGACCTGCCGCCATCGGTTATGGCCCAGCTTGAATCGCCCAATTCCAACTCCCGGATGGCGACGCTCAGCAGCAACACGCTTTGGGAAACGAACTTCCCGGTGGCGGGAACGTTCAGCGGACAAATAACCTTACCTGTGAGGATCAAATGAAACGAATCAATGCGAAACCTCTGCGAAAATGGAACGCCGCGTTCACGCGGCAGAGGCATAGATTCCAGAGCGGCTGCCGCCTGAAGGCGGCGTTCCTGTTCATCAGCGCGGCACTGCTCGCGTTGAATTTGGTTCCGGCGGCGCACGCCGTGGTTACGGAGAAGGTGGATCACGACACGTTTGCCGCATTCAACCAGGGTGAATTCGACAATGTCTCACTCACCAGCGACGGGTATCTGGCCCTGGCGCCAGCCATCACCAACCTGGCCAGCGCCACCGACCCGATCATCTGGTCCGCCGTTCAGGACGCGCACGGCAATCTGTTTTTTGGCACGGGCAATCAGGGCAAGGTCTATAAACTCACGCCCAAGGGCGAGCTGACGGTCCTCTTCGCGCCCAACGAGGTGATGGTGCATGCCCTGGCCCTTGACGGCAAAGGCCGGCTCTACGCCGCCACATCGCCCAACGGACGGGTATATCGCCTCGACGCCGACGGTCGGGCCGAGGTTTATTGCAGTCCCGACGAGACTTACATCTGGGCCATGACCTTCGACAAGGATGGCGCGCTTTATCTGGCCACCGGCAATCACGGCAAAATCCTGCGGGTGGCCCCGACCAATACCACCCCGGCGAAGGCGGAAACCTATTTTGAAACCGAGGAAACCCACATCAACGTGCTGGCATGGGACAAGAATTGGAACCTGCTCGCCGGCACCAGCCCGCACGGTTACCTCTACCGCATTGACAAGGCCAAACATGGCTTTGTGCTGTTCAACTCCGGCGACACCGAAATCAAACAGATCGCGGTCGCCCCTGATGGCTTGATCTACGCCTCCACCTTTGTCGGCAATGCCCGGCCGGAACCGCCATCAGGCTCCGGCCCGGGTGGAATGATTTTTTCGGCCATGGGCGGCGGAATGACCAGTGAGAATTCACCCAAAGCCGGTGCGTCCACCAACGCATCGCCAACTTCACCTGCGCCCACAGATGATGGAGCCCCTCAACCCTCTCCGGGCGGTCCGATGACAGCCGGCGGCGCAACCGGCCAGGGCGGAATGCCGAGCGCCAGCGGTCCGTCGCAAGGCGGCATCTACCGGATTGATACCACCGGCTTTCACGAGCGTTATTGGAGCGCGCCGGGTGAGGCCATTTACGCGATGACCCTGTTGCCGGACGGAGATCTGCTGGTCGGCACGGGTGATAAAGGCCGGATTTATTCCGTGGCCAGCCCCAACCACTGGCAGCTTTTACAAAAGACCAGCGACGGCGCCCAGGTGTCGGCCCTGCTGCCGGACGCGGCAAATCCGAAGGATTATTACGCCCTTACCAGCCATCCCGGAAAACTGTATCGGCTTGATTTCACGCTGGCAACCAGCGGCACCTACACGTCCAAGGCCTTCGACGCGAAACAAAAAAGCCGGTGGGGCAGGCTGCATCCAGTCGGAGATGTTCCCAACGACACCACACTCGAATTTTCCACCCGTTCCGGCAACACGGACAAACCGGAAAAAACCTGGAGCGACTGGTCGGCGCCGGCGCCGCTCGCCCCTGAAATCACCGTCACCAGTCCGACCGCCCGCTATTTGCAATACCGTGTGCTGTTCAAACGCGATGCGAAATCCCCCAGCGCCACCGCGCAGTTGCGGCGGGTGCAGTTTTATTACCAGAACCAGAATGCGGTGCCGATCATTTCGCGCGTCAAGGTTTACACCGATGGTTTTGGTGTTTCCAAAATGCCGGCGCCCCAGATGGACGCGCCCGTCAACCTGGATCAACTTCTGGGTGGCGGCCCCGGTGGCGCACCCGCCACCAATCCCCAACTGGCCATGGCCATGCGCCCGCCGTTGAAAATGACGAAAAGTCCCGGCCTGTGCACGGTGGTGTGGGCCGCCAGCGACCCCAACCAGGACCATTTGGTTTATTCGGTGGCCATCCGTTCCGAATCGGAAGAGCCGTGGACCACCCTGGTGGACAAAACCGAGGACACGTTCTTTTCCTTTGACACCACCGGATTCCGCGAGGGTCTTTATCGTGTCAAGGTCACCGCTTCGGATGAGCCCTCGAATACGCCGGGAACCGCGCGGACGGCCGAGGAAACCAGCGAAGCCTTCTTGATCGACAACACCCCGCCGGTGCTCACGGTCAAAAAACAGGACGTCGGGAAAGATCACGCCCGCATTGTCGTGGAAGCCGTGGACAACGCCAGCGTCATCAGTTCCGCCGGCTATTCGCTCGATGGCACGGATGAAGTGGCCTTGCGTCCGGACAACCTGATTTTCGATTCGACCAATGAAACATTTGTCGTCGAACTGACCGGCTTGAGCAAGGGCCCGCACAGTCTGCTGTTGCGCGTGCAAAGCGAGGCAAAAAATACGTCCGTGCTCAAGTTGAACTTCGAAGCGAAATGAATGTTCGTTCCCCGGAGCGCGGTTCGTCTCAAACCGCAGCGTGTCCGAAGGCAAAGGAAAAGGTCCAAACTTTCCCATGGTCCTCCGGGCAACACCCGCTGCAAGTTGGGACAACTTGCGCTCCAAACCTCGAACCGGAACACTTGCCCGGCACTTAAATCTTTACAGTTCTGGCGCAAATCCGCAGAGTGTGTTTGTGATTGAAAGTGGTCCAAGGGTTCAGCCCATTCAACCGTCTTCTGCTGCCCGGCGGCAAACCGGTCTGGCTCGAGATCTGGAAAGCGCCATGCTGCGGGCGCAGGAAAACCTGCTAGGTTTGCAGCGTCCGGAAGGCTACTGGGTGGGCGAATTGATGGTGGATTCCACGCTCGTGACCGACACGGTGGTGTATCATCATTGGGCCGGCAAGGTGGACAAAGCCTGGCAGCGCAAGGCGGTCAACCACATCTTTTCAAAACAATTGCCCGACGGCGGCTGGAACATCTACCACGGCGGGCCGTCGGAAGTGACCGCCACCATCAAGGCCTACCTGGCGCTTAAACTCGCCGGCGTGCCCGTGACCCACCCGCGCATGTTGCGCGCCCGCGAAGTGGCATTGCGGCTCGGCGGCGTGCCGCGGATGAACACGTTTTCCAAGTTGTATCTGGCGTTGATTGGCCTGTTTCCGTGGGAATTTGTCCCGACGATTCCCTGCGAGGTGATACTCATCGGCAAATGGTTTCACGTGAATTTCTGGGAGATGAGCAACTGGTCGCGCGCCATGCTCGTGCCGCTGGCCATCATCAACCATTTCAAACCCACCCGCCCGGTGAACGTGGATTTGGATGAACTTTACCCTGAAGGCTATCACGAACGCGACCTCGCTCTCGCGCCCGACCCGGACAATCTTTCCTGGCGGAACTTTTTCCTCTGGCTCGACCGCCTGCACAAGTTTGCCGAATGGTTCGCCGAGCATAAAATTCATCCGTTCCGCAAGGCCGCGCTCAAGAAGGCCGAGCAATGGATGCTGGAACGGTATGAGGGTTCGGACGGTCTGGCCGCGATTTTCCCCGGCATTCTTTATTCGCTCATCGCCCTCAAGGCGCTCGGTTATCCCGACGATCATCCGGAAGTCGTCCGCGCCGAACGCGAATTCAAGAAGCTCGAACACGAGACGGAAAACGACGTGCGCATCGAGCCGTGCTTCTCGCCGGTTTGGGACACCGCCATTGTCGCGGTTTGCCTGCACGAATCTGGCATTTCGGAAAATCATCCATCGCTCAAACGCGCCGCAGAATGGCTGGTGGAACGCGAGATTCGCTTTTACGGCGACTGGATCCACAAGAATGACGCGAAGGTCGAGCCGAGCGGCTGGGTTTTTGAATTTAACAACAAGTGGAACCCCGACGTGGACGACACGGCGATGGTGCTGCTGGCGTTGCGCAAAATCCCGACCGACAATCCGAAAAAACGCGACGAATGCTTTCAACGCGGCTTGAAATGGATGATGACCTTTCAGTGCAAGGACGGCGGCTGGGCGTCGTTCGACAAGGATTGCACGAAAAACATTTTGGAAAAGGTGCCGTTTGCCGACCACAACGCCATGCTCGACCCCGAATGCGCCGACATCACTGCGCGCATTCTGGAATTGCTCGGTTACGAAGGCTGGCAGACCGACCATCCGCAGGTGCAGGAGGCGCTCCAGTTCATCCGCGAACATCAGGAAGCCGACGGTTCCTGGTATGGCCGCTGGGGCGTGAATTACATTTACGGCACCTGGCAGGTCTTGCGCGGATTGCGCGCGATGAACCTGGATATGAACCAGCCGTGGCTGCTTAAGGCGCGCACCTGGCTCGAAAGCGTCCAGCACGACGACGGCGGCTGGGGCGAACGCTGCAACACGTACGACGATCCCGTGTTCAAAGGCCAGGGGCCGAGCACCGCGTCTCAGACTGCGTGGGCCGTCATGGGCCTGTGTGCATTCGATGACCCGGAAATTCCCGCGCTCAAACAGGGCATCGAGTATTTGATGCGCACACAAAATCCCGACGGCTCGTGGACGGAAGACGAAACCACAGGCACCGGTTTCCCGAAAGTTTTCTATTTGAAATACGACATGTATCGCAACGCCTGGCCGCTGCTCGCGTTCGCCACGTATCGAAAAATCCTCGATCGCGCCGGTGCCCGGGAGAAAGGTGATGTGGATGGCCGGCCGCGCCCGGGCATGATACTTTCACCGCCAGTCATGAAGAACGCCGGCCTGGCCTGAGAATCACAGGCTGAACGCTACGACGCACGGCGATTTTAGCTGATTCCATGAGCAAATTACAGGAAGTCCGCGAAAATGAAGTCGCATTCTGCGCTGATGTCAAATCCTGGGCGAATGCTTTATTATTTTCGCGTGCAGATTGGCCATTTACTCACGCCAGGATTGAGCAATATGGAACTGGAAACAACAAACGTTCCGACCTGCGTATCTTTTTTATAGGCAGGCAAACTCCGGTTCTCGCCGGCGAAGTAAAGCTCCCCGGAACTCCCGAAGGCCGCAGTCCCTTCGACCCGGCATTGATGCAGGATGCCTTCAACAAAGCGGACATGTGAAATGCTTTTCCAAAGACAGATGGTTTGGCTGGCTGAGCCTCGTGATTGTGGCGGGTTACTTCGTGGTGGGGTTGTGGCCATTCGAGTTTCGACCTCCTAACCGGGTCAATTGGCTGGCAGACCGCGTCGGTCTGCACTTTGAGCCTTACGGAATTGCCTATGATCCTGCGCCGTTGCCGCAATCTGCGTCGAGAAGTTCCAGCAAACTGTGTGCAAACTTTACCGTGGAGTTGTGGCTCGAAGCGCACCACGAACCCGCCAACAACATTTTTGACATCCTGACGATCCACAACGGCAATCTGCCGTTTGATTTTGTCCTTTTCCAATGGAAGCAGGATTTCCTGCTGCGGGCGACGACCCAGCATCCCCGGCTCGGAGGCGAAATTCCCGAGCTGGATGTGGATGATGCGTTGCCGGAAGGACAAGCGCGGTTCATCACCGTCCGAGGCGATGGAGCAGGAACTGATTTTTATCTGGACGGATTGGCCGCCGACCATTTCCCCCATTTCACCTTGAATGCGGCGGCGTTGGACGGACAGTTAATTCTTGGCAACGATGCTTCCGGAAAACAGTCATGGACCGGACGGCTGTTGGGAATGGCCATATACAACCGGGCCCTCGATAAG
>Ga0181523_10000465_pt1 | contig 45636 bp, 37 predicted proteins | sample PEATcosm2014_Bin_43_FD_119752 | JGI IMG/M metagenome (GOLD analysis project Ga0181523, IMG submission 119752) | Peatland microbial communities from MTU Mesocosm Facility, Houghton, MI, USA - PEATcosm2014_Bin05_30_metaG | ecosystem: Environmental > Terrestrial > Soil > Wetlands > Peat | place... | reverse complement strand
CCTCCTCCCTCCGCTCCCGGCACAGCCGGAGCACAGGGAGTTTTCTAATCCTTCTGGTGGTCCTTAGGCGTGCCAGAATTTCCGGAATTAGGTGGGTCAGAATTTCCGGAACTCACACGGGGGTCTTGAGCCGGGTCAACGTACTCTGTTGAGGAGGGACCAAAACCCGTGATCTGGACTACTACGGGTTCATCACCCGTTTCTGCAAAGTGATTTCGTCCGGGCGGTTCGGTATAAAAGCTCCCCGGAGGGAGAGCCTTGAGTTTCGACTCGTCGAACTTGTCTCCGTATCCAATGTGCCAAGTGCCTGAGACGACAGTTGCCACACGATCATCGCGGTGGGAATGCGCGGCGATCTGCGTATGAGCGGGCACGCGCAGCATGATCGTGTAGACCCCACTTTCATTCGGGTCACCTTTGAGCACTACGGTTTGTATCCCACCCACGCCTGAACTTCCTGTGCCCGGATTGCCTTGCTGCGGGAATTTGAACTCGCCCGGGGTAAGCCGTGTTTCGCCTCCATTGTTGTCCGCCGTGGTGCGAACTGGAATCGCTGCTGCCGGAGAATCGAGAAACTGTCGAACTAGGTTGACTGTGTACACCGGACTCTCTTCCATCAGCCAGTGCCCGGAGCGCGGGACAACCGCTTCTTGGACGTTGATCGCGACGTGGCGCATGATCACCGCCTGCAACGAACCAAACGACCTCTCGCCGCCAACAGCCAAGACGGGCATCGTCAGTTTCACCTGCTCGAAAACTTTGTTGTCTGCCGCATCGGTTGAGAATGCCGTGAACTGCGCGAAGCCAGCCCGCATGCCTCCGGGTTGTGCGTAGGTAGCTGTGAAGAAATTTCTGGTTGCTTCATCAGGTTCAGACGGATCGCCCGTGAAATCGTCCCAGATTCGGTCGAAATAGATGCGCTCCCGCCCCGCCACAAGCCGCTCGGCATCAGGACCGTGGAAGTTGAAATGCCAGACGCCCGGATTCAGGAGAATTGTGTTCCATGGCTCGATGCCGGGAATAGGCGCGTCCATCACAACCAAACGGCCAACCTTGTCCGGGTACATCGCGGCGTAGGCGTAAGCGACCATGTTGCCGATGTCGTGAGCGACCACGAAAGTTTTGTCGAATCCGAGTGCGGTGACTACTGCGCGGATGTCCTTTGCTTGCGTCTTCTTGTCGTATCCACCTGTGGGCTTTGACGATCTCCCGATTCCACGCAGGTCGGGCACGACGACCGTGTGGTCTTTCATCAGGGCAGCAGCCAGCGGTGCCCACGAGTCGCTGTTTTCGGCATACCCATGAATGAGCACGACCACAGCCCCAGTTCCTCCCCAGCGCACAAAGATGTCCGCGCCTTCGGGGCTGTGAACCGTTTTCGCCTGAAAGCTGGAGGGCAGGGAGGGTTGCGCGTAACTGAAGATCGTTAGGAGGGAAAGAACTGCAAGGGCGTTACAATGTCGGATCATCGTTTCTCCGAAAGCGGCTGTTCAGGTTCTTACGAACGGAAGATGGCAGATTGGCCTGTGCCGTCCCATTCTACGCACATTACTCGCCCTGGTATGCGCCTTCGTGAGAAATTGGAGACGGTCAAGTGAGAGTGGTTCTCTTCGGAGCGACGGGCATGGTCGGGCAGGGCGTCCTGCGCGAGTGTCTGCTCGACCCTGACGTCGAGAGCGTCCTCGCGGTTGTTCGCAACGCCAGCCTGCCGCAGCATGACAAACTGCGCCAAATCGTACACCAAGATGTTTTCGATCTCGCGGCGATTGAGGACAGGCTCTCAGGCTACGACGCATGTTTCTTCTGCCTCGGCGTCTCGTCAGTGGGGATGAAGGAGGAGACGTATCGGCGCGTGACATACGATCTGACGGTCTCGGTGGCTAAAACCTGAGCCAAGTTCAATCCGACAATGACCTTCATCTACGTGTCCGGAGCAGGAACCGACAGCACAGAGCGCGGGCGAAGCATGTGGGCGCGGGTAAAGGGCAGAACGGAAAACGCGCTATTGCAGATGCCCTTCAAGGCTGTGTTCCTGTTTCGCCCTGCGTACATTCAACCGCTTCATGGAATTCGCACAAAGACTGCATGGTATGGGGCGGCTTACGCTTTGATGAGACCCCTCTATCCATTGTGGAAGATGCTTTTCCCGAATTACGTGACAACGACTGAATGCGTAGGTCGCGCCATGCTGAGCGCAACGAAGCGAGGTTTTCCCAAACCTGTCCTTGAGAATCGCGACATCAACCGGATGTGTGCTAAAGAATCGTGAAGTCTGACATCGTTGCCTATCTAATCGAGACGATTACACGCCCCGGCTTCGCGGGATGTTCGACCAACTCATGGGAGCGCGCAATCTGATCCAAAGGGACAATCTCTGCGATGTCGAGTCCCTTCCACCCAGCCTCAAGCGACTTGTTGATGTCGCGAGTCGCTTCGATCTTTGCTTCCGCTGGCACATCGTCGCTGCCGACGAAGAAGAGTCCGGCGTTCACAAAAACGAGTTGCCACACCGGAGTCTCCGGCATTGGGGTGTTCGTGGCGTAAGTCGCGATGGAGCCGCCCTGCGCCAACACCTCCGCATCGGTCTTGATGTTCGCGCCAAAAGCGACTTCTACAATGTGATGGACTCCATCGGGAACCAACGCCCGAATTCGCTTCACTAAGTTTTCACCAGTGAGCAAGACTTCGTCTGCTCCTGCTCGCGATGCGATCTCCCTGTCGCTTTCGGAGCGGCACGTGGCGATGACTCGCGCTCCCGCTCGATGCGCTAGTTGAACGGCACAAGCTCCGACCGCACCAGCGCCCCCTTGCACTAGAACCGTCTTTCCCTTGACTGAACCGCCGACATGGACAGCCCGATGAGCCGTTATGCCGGGAATGCCGAGACACGCACCTTGTTCCAGCGGCACGCCTTCGGGGAGTTGAACGACCTGTTTCAGCGGTATCGCGGTGAACTCAGCCGCAGTTCCGAACGGTCGATAGGACTGAGCGGCATAGCACCAGACACGCCGACCAATCCATTCCCGCGACACGCCTTCGCCGACTAGATCAACGGTGCCCGAACCGTCGCTGTGCGGTATGACACGCGGGTACGGCATCCCGACGCCAAACGCATCCTGTCGTTTCTTCACATCCCCCGGATTTACCCCAGAAAAGGCAACTCGAATCCGAACTTCACCCGCGAGCGGCTGAGGATCATCCATCTCACCGATGATGAGGACATCACGCGCAGCACCTTGCTTTTCGTACCAAGCTGCTCTCATGATTCTTAATTTGCTCCTAGCCGCTACGCAGCCCTTTTCGACAGGAATGTTAAGACGACTTCGAATACATCCACTACTCTCCCAAACGAAATTGTCACGCTGTTTGGTCAACCACCTTCATTTGTTCTTCATTCATCCGCCCACCGTGCACTTCGATTTTAGAGACAGCAGTGTCGATCTCACGAAGATCAGCAGGCGTCAGTTCAATATTGATTGCTCCTAAATTCTCGCTTAGGTGATCGAGGTTGCGCGTGCCGGGAATCGGAACAATGAATGGCTTTTGCGCAAGCAACCAAGCCAGTGAAATTTGGGCTGGAGTTGCCTTTTTCTTCTCAGCAAACCGTTTGATCAAATCAACAATCGGCATATTTGCGGCGATATTTTCAGGAGAAAAGCGGGGGAAGGCAGATCGCATGTCCAGTTTCGCATCGAACTTCGTTCGAGCGTCTATTTTCCGGGTCAGATATCCTTGTCCAACCGGACCCCACGGGACGAAGCCGATTCCCAGTTCCTCACAAGCAGCGAGCACGCCGTTCTTTTCCGGGTCTCGTTGCATCAGCGAGTATTCAGTTTGCACTGCGGTCACGGATTGAACCGCATGCGCTCGGCGGATTGTTTTTGCACTCGCCTCAGAGAGACCGAAGTGCAAGACTTTTCCGGCTTTGATCAGGTCTTTAATCGCACCAGCTACGTCTTCGATTGGCACTTTTGGATCGACCCGATGCTGGTAATAAAGATCAACGTGGTCGGTTCTGAGGCGCTTCAGTGACTCTTCAACCACTTTCCTGATGTGCTTTGGTTGACTATTCAGAGTTCCGCCATGCTCGTTGTCGAAGCCAAATTTGGTGGCGATAGCGACCTTGTCGCGAACAGGTGCGAGTGCCTCTCCAACAAGTTCTTCGTTTGTGTAGGGACCGTAAACTTCCGCTGTATCGAAGAACGTGACGCCTTTGTCATGGGCTGCGCGAATGACACCGATGCCTTGGTCTCTGTCGGCGGCGGGTCCGTAGTTGGCACTAATACTCATGCACCCAAATCCCATTGCAGAGACTTCTAATTTTCCGAGTTTTCGTGTTTTCATTCTGTTTCTCCTTATCCTGCGCCACGTGATCCGGGATTGTTCAGTAGGTATGCTAGCTCACGCAAGAAAAATCAAAAAGTCGGTTGTTCGAGAATCTCGGATCACAGACCAGTTGGCGTGCTCGGCGGCGGATCGCCGGGTGAACAGACCATCGAGAATCAAGCACTGGCGCTCGTGACCGACGACAATAAACATTTTGCCAATCTGGTCGGCGTTGGTTACCGCTGCGCCACGGCTGCCTTCGCCTTTGGTAGTCATCGTCGATAGGCTCAGAAGGTATAGTCTTCTGGACAACAGCTAGGCCAGCGGAATTGGGGGCACAACCTCTTTAGGCTCACTAAAGGCGGGGTCGGTCGGTACGAAGCCTCTGGGGACACCTTCTCTTTCCTCCCGCAGGACACGACACACGCTGGCTTTTGAGATTCCGTGAGCCTTCGCCAACTGGTTCAGGCTCAAGCCGCGTTCACGATCTCGGAGCAGCGCGACACGATTGACATTCAAAGGCGCACGCCCGATTCGGCGACCTTCCAATTTCGCCCGCCGCATCCCGGCTCGCACTCGTTCGATGATTACGCATCGCTCCAGTTCCGCCATCGCCGAGACGATGACGACAATCGCACGCCCGAGCGGGCCTTCGGTGTCAATTGCTTCCCGCTGAGAGAGGAACTGAATTCCCAATCCGTTCAGTTCGTCCAGTGTTTGGAGCAAGTGCTTGGTGCTCCGTGCAAGGCGGTCGATTGACCAAACCATCAGCACATCGAATTTGCGGCGGCGAGCATCTTCCATAAGCTGATCCAGTGCGGGCCGACGTGCCTTGGTTCCGCTGAAGCCATGATCCGTGTATTCCTGCACGATCTGGAATCCACGCTGGACGGCGAACTGCCGAAGGTCGTGCAGTTGGGTCTCGGGATGCTGATCTACGGTGCTGACTCGGACGTATACGGCTGCTCTTTTCATCGGTTGAGATTCTCCTTGTCGCTTTTGACTAGCACTGGGGAGGGATGGATTAGCCGCTCGGTTCCCGAGAAAACTTGAGCAAGACTTGAGCAAAGAATCGGGGGAAAATCGACTGGATTTCGGGGATTAGAGTTGCTGGGGCAGCGAGTGGATTGGCTCAACCCATTGAAACCAAACAGTGGGTTTGGTTGCGGGGGGTGGATTTGAACCACCGACCTTTGGGTTATGAGCCCAGGCGGTCAATCTAACTTGTTGTTGATTCGACGACTCTTACACCCCTCTACACCTGGTTTTGACCCTATTCGGGGTCGATTCTTTGCCCAAGTTTTGCCCAAGTTTTCGTCGTGAGAAGCCACAGCCGAGATTGCGCATCAGGGCATCGCAATGCGTGGTCCCACTAATATTAAGGAGATCCTGCAGCCGGATCCCAAAGCTGAATTCGCCGGCATTGTCAGAGAGGCGGTTTTTTCGCCAACCATCTGACACGACCCGCTATCGGCGACGAAAAACCTGCCCAACAAAATGCACCACTTCCTTCGCCTTTTCCCGGCGCTGCGATGGCTTAGGAGTCCCCCCCTAGTTGATGACTAGAATGAGCGTGGCAGAGTTGCCGCCGATTGGACATCCCAAATCATCGAACGGTGCTTCGGACCTCACTGAAATCTGCACATTGTTCCCCACTGAGCCACCAAAGGAATCGAAGATCTGCTGAGTGACTGTTGTCTGGAGGTGGTGTGAGTCCACGAATGTGGTCTGCAACGCGTTTCCGTTCCACATGATCTGCGATTGGGGAGTAAAACCGCTTCCGTCCGCTGTCAGAACTGATTCGGCTTTGCTTGGAATGGCGTCCGGCGAGAGTGAAGTAACTTGGGATTGCGCTACTCCTTGACAGCTAAGGAATATCGCACTGCAGGTCCAGCCGGATAACAGTAGGGCCAGGCCTGCAATGAGGGCAACCCGAATCAAGGGGAAAGGCTTATAGGGGTGAGCGAGGGAAGAACGCATACCGGCCTCCCTTACGAGCGGCTATTATCGTACTCCGAACATGCGTCACGCTCCTGTCAATGCTAACAGTTCATTTTTGGCCTACCGACAGCCAGAAGAGATCGCGATATTACGCCAGTTGAGAAAATGATCGGGTCTATGGGGTCACTGGCGGGATGAGATCGAGGTACTGCGCTCTTCGTGAAGTATCGCGATCCAGCGGCAGGTACTTACTCGTTTACATCCACATCCGCGTCCGCGGCAACGCCGGACTCTTGGCGGAACGCCTTCACCGATTCCCGAAGCGTTGGAAATGCCCGCGTGTTTAGGGCGTCCATCTCCAGCTGTCTACTCTTGGTCCATTGTTGCCACTCCCTCTGCCGTCCGGCCGCTACAAAGAGGACACCGCGTGCACCCAAGGCTGCTACCACCTCATCCATTGCGTACAGTCCCGTCACGTCGATCATGTTGATCGGAATCATATCTACCACAAACCATTTGAGGTCTGGACCCGCGGCGTCCGCCGCCAGTAGCGCCTCGCGCTTGAAATAGGGCGCATTGAAAAATACGATCGGCGCGTTAAACCGGAAAAGCACAAGGCCAGGAATCGTGCTGACTGGCTCGTTCCGCTCCACCGCACGAAACTCTGCGAATCCCTCTACTGTTCCGAGTATTTCCACCTTCGGCCGGGAGACTAGTTTCACGAATCGAATCACCGCCAGTGCAACCACCACCAAAATTGCCTGAATCGCTCCCACCGCCACCACTCCCAGAGTTGCCAGGAGCGACAAAGCGAATTCTCTCCGGTCAAGGTGAAAAAGTGTCTTCAGGGTCTTGGTATCAATCAGAGACATCGCCGCGTTCACGAGCACCGCTCCCAGCGCCGCAGACGGGACATATTGTAGGGGCCCGGTGAAAAACAGCAGTACCGCGATAATTGCTGCTGAGGCCACCAGCCCGGTTACTTGCGACTTGCTCCCTGCGGCATCTCCCACCGCTGTGCGCGAGTCTGCCGCGCTCACGGCGAATCCCTGTGAAAATGCTGATCCAATGTTCGCAATACCCAGGGCGAACATCTCACGGTCTCCATCAACCTCGTATCCGTTCTTCGCCGCGAAACTGCGCGCCGGCGGCATAAGACTGGAGAAACTCACCAAAGCGATTCCCGCTGCCTCCGCAAAAAGTTTCGCGAGCATGTCGCTCGGAAAACTGGGCAACAGCAAGTGCGGCAAGCCCCCCGGCACTGGGCCTACGGTTTTCACCCCCAACGCAGCTAGCCCCATGAATCTGACGGCAAGTCCCGCGACTACCATGGCTACCAGCGCCGCAGGCACTCTCGGCAGGTATTTTTCAGCGATCAGGAGAACCAGAAAACTTCCGACGCCAACAGCCAGCGTTGGCAGGTGTGTCAGCCCAAGCTTGGACACGAACTCCAAGAGACGCGGTACGATGCCTCCCGCCTCAACCGGGAACCCAAAAATCTTTCCGATCTGGCCCAGCATGATGCTGAGCGCAACTCCATTCAGAAATCCCACCAGGATGGGCTTTGAGAGAAAGTCTGCCAGGGTCCCCAGTTTCAGAAAGCTCCCCGCGATGAGGAGTAGTCCAGTGAGAAATGCGAGCGTCACCGACAAGGAAAGGTACAGGTCCGCGTTACCCGCAGCCAGAGGAGTGATTGCGGCCGCCACCAATGCACAAATCGCGGAGTCTGGCCCAATGATCAGCTGCCGTGAGGTTCCGAAGATGGCATAGACAATCAGCGGCAGGATACTGGAGTACAAGCCCACTATTGGATTGAATCCAGCCAACTGCGCATACGCGACAGCTACCGGGATGGCAACCGCCGCAACTGATAACCCTGCGACTAAATCATAAGGCAGATTATTGCGATCATAGGAGAGCAGCATCGCCAACCCTGGCGTGACGCGCTCCAATGTCCATTTCGAGCTCTTAGCTGTGCCCATGCTCGTCCTATCAGGTAATGCCGGTCTGTGTGGCGCACAGAAAGCATACGTCCAGAGGCAGATACTAGGTCAACACCGCCAGGAAACCAATGGGACAGCGGCCAGACGAATAGTTGTTGTAAACCAAGGATGTTTCGCCAGCAACCTCGTCTTTCAGTTTCAATCAGTTTCAATCAGTTTCAATTCGGTCTTAGATTCCAGTACGTCGAGTTTTGCTGCTCACCACATATAATTTGAACTTGCTTTATTCGCGTGAAATTCGTGAAACCGTAGGCCTTCGCTCGAATCGAGATAGACGGAAACTAGAAGAGACAGGTCATCGTCTTCAGAGTCGAACCCTGTACGTTGCCAATTCTTTGAGGACAAATCGACGACGGGCCGTACGGTCTGCTGAAGCATGGCCATTGCGGCAAGTTATACTACCGGGACAAGTCTTTGGCTTCTGGCAGGCTGGAATTGTTTAGGAAACGCAGTTTTCATGGTGCCCCGCGTTGTAGTCCACGGGTACGGGTACATCAAAGGGAGCCGTGGCTGCTCATATCGTGATTCCCTTCTTCGTCAACCGAGTCCCCCATCGTCTCCTCACTCGCCGCCGATGAGTTCGCTGTAGGTGGCAGCTATGTCTTCAAACCTGGTCTGATAAAAGTTGGAACGTTCTAGCAAGCATCCACCAGTTTGCTGGCAGCCGTTCCCTGCCTTGTCGCCGGTTGACCCACACGGTTGCGCCGGTTGCGATGCCAAGCTCACGGGCGGGCGCCACATCGTGGTAAATTGGAAGAAATACAGTGCTTCCCCAGCTGGCTCTGCGCCCAACTCGAACCGGTCACAGTGTTGGCAACTTAACTCCCACGCGCGCTGCAGCGACTTCGGGTACTTCCGGGGATTGAGAAAGAGGGAACCCCTGTTCCCGCCACGCCTTGATGCCACCTTCTAGCACCCATATGTGGTTAACGCCTATCCGCTTCAATGCCACGGCGGCTCGCGCGGGCACCGTATCCCCTCCCGAAGAAGAATACAGGACGATATCGACGTCATCCGGAACAGTGACATGTGGAGATTTCCGCAAGCGAGAGGGATCTACCCTGAAGGCTCCCGGAATCGCCTCCGGGCTTTCACTCTCGGTTTCTGCTTCGAAGTCCAGCAAGTCGAGTACTGCGACCCTCCGACTGGACTTGAATTTACGGGCGAGCATCGGCGGACTGATGCGGCGCAGCCGCAGTCGACGGATCATTCGCAACAGAACGAGTCCCCGCCAGCCGGCATAGAGGATGAGGGGAACCCCGATCGCGATACCGAGAGCGGTCCCGAAATGTTTCGCCCAACGAATTGCAATATCCAGCTGATTGGAGAAGACATAGCCCAGCCCTACGTAGACCCCTGACCAGAGGAAGGCACCTAACGTATCGAAGGCAAGGAAACCCGTGAGCGATGCGCCTTCCGCGCCGACCAGTGGCGGCATTACGAAATTTAGTCCGGGAAGAAACTTGGCCACACACAATACGGGGAGACCATGACGGCGAAGCTTTTCATGCGCGTTCTGGGAGCATCTTCGCGGGTCGGCAGTAAAGCGGCAGAGTAGCCGCAGAGCCTGAGAACCCCAGCGGCGACCGAACCAGAACCATATCCCATCCGCTGCCAGGCAACCCGAAACACCCAGAAAAACAATGATGCTCGTTCGCATTTCTCCATGTGACGAAAGAGCACCTGCGGCCATCAGAAAAACGGTTGACGGAATAGGCAGGCAGAATTGTTCGGCAAGAACCGCGAGGAGCACTACGGTATAAGTCAGATGCAGCGAGGTAGTCACGAGTGCGTCGCCTTATCCAGCAACCGCGCTATTAACCGGAATTTCCGTTTTAGCTCCCAACAACCCGACACTATATATCCCTTTAGGAACTCCAGCGCTCAAATATTTTCTCGGGCCGGGCTCGGGACACGGTCCCGTCTGGCCCAATTCGAGTCCCGCAACTGCTGACCACGGCCTTTCCATCCGATCTTGTCAGACACCCCTCCGCCCCGTCTTGACTAATCTTCAACATGCGCCGTTTCGTCGCACTTAGAAAAGGACAACGCGCGTGCCAAAATCACGAGGGCGCAAACTCATGAGTTTTCAATGCGTGATTGAGAGCGCTCTGTTGAAAGTCAATGCTGTTCAGAGTGCATTGGCAGCTATGGGAGTCGACATTTTTTCGCAGGAGAGTCACTTCGCGGAACGATGTGCGCGAGGCCTTCATCGACGCCAGTTTCGCCGCGGCCAAAAAAGGGGGCGCAAGGTCGGAAAAACGAAACGCGGCAAGGGAACAAAGATCATGGCGGTTGCAGATCGTAACGGGCTACCAGTGTCTGTTTGTATTGAAAGCGCAACACCACATGAAGTGAAGCTCGCGACCTCCACGTTGTTACAGATGGTTGTTCCCGACGCTCCACAGAACTTGATCGGCGACAATGCCTACGACTCCGACCGCCTCGACGCGGAGCTGAGCTTGTACGGCATTCAGTTGATCGCCCCACATCGTCGCAACCGCAAGAATCCGACCCAGGATGGACGTAGGCTCAAGCGGTATCGGCGACGGTGGAAAATCGAGAGATTGTTTGCCTGGTTGCAGAACTTCCGTCGTCTGGTCGTCCGATATGAACGTCGCGCCGAGAACTTTCTTGCAATGCTCCACCTGGCCGCGTCTTTAATCCTTCTGAGGCAGTTATGAGATAGGTTTTAGTCTTCTCACCTGTCTCGCGTTACCATGAGGCGATCGTGAGCCTCGGCTTGATGGTTAGATCGATGAACTTCGATTTGAAGCTCTCCCCGCAAGTATTTTCCGTTTCAACAACTTCCAAACCGAAATCGATTGAAATCCCATAGCGCCCGCCGCGAACAAAGCGGCTTCCTTCAAACGAGCCTATCGAAACTGCCCCGACCACACGGAACTGTGCATCCCCTCATTTCTGCTTCGGGGCAGTCCCGATAGGGATCTATCGTTTTTCGTACTAATCTGACAGATGAACGGATAATCTCCAATTGGGCGAGATCCAAAGGTTATCGGTTCCGGACCGCGAACAGAAGACCAAACTGTGCGCGTTGCGATTTTTTCGTTCCATCATTGTCGGCACGACCTAGCAACGTTTATCTTGGAGCGGCATAGCCAGAGAGTGCCGTATGAATGTCCTCGTTGTAAACTCCGGAAGCTCCAGCTTGAAGTTTCAAGTGATTTCCACTGATCTTGAACGGATCAAGCAATACAAGGATGATCGTCTTTGCCGAGGGGAAGTTGAGGGAATCGGCGGCGAAGCCATCATCACGTTTAAGAACCAGCAGGGGGACAGCCAGAAATTCACCGCTGCACTGCGCGATATTTCAGCGGCGCTGGACTACCTGGTTCGGTATATCGCATCTGAGCGGTCGGGCGTAACCGAGATTAAGAATGCGGCCGATGTGCATGCCGTCGGACACCGCGTTGTGCATGGCGGTGAGATGTTCTCAGAATCGGCCCTGATTGACGACAAGGTGTTACAGGGGATCGAAGACTGCATCGACCTTGCCCCTCTTCACAATCCGAACAACATTAAAGGCATTCGGGCGGCGCGCGAACTATTCGGCAAGACCGTTCCCCAGGTGGCAGTCTTCGATACCTCGTTCCATCATTCAATTCCAGAGCAAGCGTATTTGTATGCCGTTCCGTATCACCTCTACCGTCGTCACCGCATCCGCCGCTACGGGTTCCATGGGACCTCCCACCGCTACGTCGCGTTTCGTTACCGCGCTCTGCGGGGACTGACGCGGGAGCAAACCAACATCATCACCCTGCATCTGGGAAACGGCTGTTCCGCGGCTGCGATTCGCGGAGGACATCCAGTGGACACCTCCATGGGAATGACGCCGCTGGAAGGTCTGGTCATGGGCACACGCTCCGGCGACCTCGATCCGGCCATTGTCAACGTCATCGCCCGCAAGGAAGGGATGTCTCCCTCGGAAGTTGACACGCTGCTGAACACGCAGTCGGGGCTGCTCGGGATCTCTGGGCTCACCCATGACATGCGCGAATTGCAAGCGGAATTGAAAGAGCACGAGGACCGGCGGATACGACTCGCCATCGAGGTCTTCTGCTACCGTGTCCGGAAATATATCGGTGCATTCCTCGCCTGCATGAGTGGGGCAGACGCGGTGGTCTTCACGGGCGGCATAGGAGAGAACTCACCCGAGATCCGCGCGTCGATCTGCAGCGGCATGGAATGGGCCGGTCTCGAGCTCGACCCCTCACGCAATCAGGAGACCGTGGCTCGGGAAGGCAAGATTTCCACGGAGGATTCCTCGTTGCTCGCCTATGCCATCCCGACGGATGAAGAACTGTTGATCGCGCGTGATACGGTCCGCGTCATCCTGGGTGAGCCGCACCCATCGTAAATTCGCTTACCAAACTGCACTAGTGGCCTGTCGCAGTGATTTCGTTACTGCGGACGCGGCGGGTGGGGTCGGAGTACTTCCACTGGATGGGCCCAGCGTTAGCGGAGTAGGCGTTGATATAGCGGCGCGAGCTAAATCGGAAACCGAGGTAAAGATGCCGCGGGCGATAACCTCGCGTTCGATCTTGGCAAACCAGATCTCGACCTGGTTGAGCCAGGACGAGTACGTGGGCGTGAAGTGAAACCGGACTCGCGGATGTTGTTGGAGGAACTGGCGGACCGCCTGAGTTTTGTGTGCGGAGAGATTGTCGAGGATGATGAAGACAGTCGTTCTGCGCCTGGCGATGAGGGGCACGGTTGCTGTCGACTTTGTGCCAATTTCGCTCCGGACATCTCTTCGACGCCGCGGTGTCGTGCTTCACCGTAGCCACTTATGTTCGCGACAGACGAGGGGGATGATACTGGGCACTGGCCGCTTCGGTCAGCGCCAAATACCGAAACCTGGGCAACTTGCAGTTCGCTCCGCCACCTGATTCAATGACTTACAAACCAACCTCAACTTGACAAGGTACCTGCAATGTTTGTGCTCACGAGCGACAACATGATTTGGTTAAGTTCAAAGTCCCGTTCGGTCTCAGCCCAAGGTTCAGTCAGAAGAATCACGAAGTCGATTCACCTTTTCGTGGTTCTCACGATTCTAGCCTGGACATCACCCATCAGATCGCTTGCTCAGCTGTCTACGGCAGAAGCCCCAGTTCTCACGCTGGACGACGCAGTTTCCATTGCACTCACGAACAATCGGCTCGTGAAAAACTCGGCGTTGGAAGCTGAAAAATACGACTTCCAGGTGAACACGATTCGCAGCCAGCGGCTGCCACACTTTAAATTTTCCGCACTCGGTGGCGAATTGCTGCAGTCGTTTAATTTCACGTTTGCGAAGGGAGTGTTCGGGACGTATCCAGTGATTGGGCCCATCCCCTCAACTGAAGCTGAGGTTCACACGCCAGCACAGTTGTTCGCCTTTTTGAGCGGCAGCATCGATCAGCCACTGACACAACAGTACAAGATCGGACTGGGAATTCGCGCGACAGAACTTGCACGCGACATCGCCAAGGAAGACGTCCGCGCCGAGCGGCAGAAGATCGCTGCCGAAGTCCGAAATGCGTACTTCAACCTTGTCCCGATTCAGGCCAGTGTGGACGCCGCGCGTGAGGCGGTGAAAACATTCGAAGAAGCACAGCGAGTCACCGCCCAGCACGAGGCCGAAAAGACGGTGCTGCGGGCCGATGTATTGGACGTCGACGCGCGCTTAGCCAAATCGCGCTATGAGTTGTCGGTCGCAGAGAATGCGCTGGCTACGCAGCGTGAGGCCTTGAACCAACTCCTCGGCCGCGATGTTGCGACGCCCTTTCGTGTTGACTTCATTCCGGAGCAAGACACCAGCGATCTGACTCTCGATTCCGCCCGGCAGGAAGCTCTGGCGAACCGCCCCGAGTGCCGGCAAGCGCACCTCAAGGAAAAGCAAGCCGAATACGATCGGCGCCTCGCGAAGGCCGAATACATACCGGACTTCGGTGTTTCGATTGGCTATTTGGGAATTCAGAACGTGCAGGTCCTCCCGACAAATGTCGGTTGGGGCGGCTTTCTGTTGACCTGGGAGCCATTCGATTGGGGACGCCGCCACAACAAGGTTGTTGAAGCAACGAAGACTATCGAACAGGCGCGCAACGGGATCGAAGAGACGGAATCGCAGGTCGCCGTAGAAGTGGGCGCGAAGTACCGCAAATGGCAGGAAGCTTCTTTGCTGCTTACGGCTTCTCGTACTGCCCACGAAGCGGCTGCGGAGCAGTTCCGCGTGGCGGGCAACAAATATAAGGAGCAGGCCGTACTGTTAAAAGACCTTCTCCAGGCCCAAGCTCAAAGTTCCGAAACTAATTTCCAGTATCAGCAAGCGCTTTCCTCCTATTGGAGCGCTTTTGCCGAGCTGCGCAAGGCGATGGGAGAAGAGTGACCGATGAAAACAAGAATTATTTTGGGACTAACACCCAGCAGGGCAGAGTTCGAGAAAGCGATTGGAGAGGAGTAGACGTTATGGGGAGCAAATTCAGAAAAGGGCTCGGACCAGCAATGACAGCTGTGCTTTTCGTCATGACAGCAGCTACAAATGGCTGTCGTCAACCCACGCAAGTAGCCGCCAGGTCGCCCACGCCTGTTCATCTGGTGGATGTGACTTTGTATTCGTCCTCAGAAGATTTGCGCTACTCGGCTTCCGTTCTGCCGTTCGCACAAGCGAGCTTGTCATTCAAATCCGCAGGATATGTGACGGAGATTAAGCAGGTCATGGGCGCAGACGGACGGCGTCGAGACATAGGTCCAGGAGACTATGTTTCCCGGGGCACGGTTCTCGCGCAGATTCGGCATCAGGATTTGAAGAATCAGCTCGACCAGGCCGCAGCAGCTGTCACCCAAGCCGAGGCGCAGCACCTTGATGCAGCCCAGGATTACGAACGTGCGAAAGCGTTGTTCGCTACGCAGAGCCTGACAAAGCCCGAATTTGACCAAGCCCAAGCGCGATTCGATTCGACTCTCGGTGCTGTGGATCAGGCCAAGGCTAATCTGCACCAAGCGCAGTTGGCTCTCGAGGATGCCGATCTGACGGCGCCCTTTTCCGGGTACATCCTTGCCCGGAACATTGAACTAGGGAACCTCGCATCACCAGGGACTCCCGCATTTACCATCGCCGACACGAGTGCGGTCAAAATCGGTTTTGGCGTTCCCGAGTATGCCGTAAGGCATCTGCGCTTGGGGCAACAATTCAGCATTCATCTGCAGGACGATCCGAAAGAGTACAACGGGCGGGTCACGAGTATTGCAGCGAGCGCCGATGAGAAAAATCGGGTTTTTGCCGTCGAGGTGACCGTGCCCAACCCCAAAGCGTCATTGAAGCCCGGGATGATTGCTTCACTCAGTTTGAAAGGCGTTCAGAAAGCCCCGGTTCCGTCCGTGCCTCTTGGCGCCGTTGTTGCTGACCCGGCTTCACCTGGACACTATGCAGTTTTTGTCGCCGGAGAACAGGGCGGCAAGTGGGTGGCGCATTTGCGCGAGGTCACGCTCGGTGAAACTCACGGGAGTGATGTGGGTGTCGACGGTGTGAAGCCAGGGGAAAAGGTCGTCGTTGTTGGAGCCGCCGGTTTGAAGGACCGCGATTTCATCCAGGTTCTCCCATAGAGGTATGGAACAAATGGCACTCGAAAACGAGCAAGACATCAGTAATCGCCGCAATATCCCGAGGTTCTTCGTCGAGCACCCACACATCTCCTGGATGCTTCTGGCCGGAGTGCTCATATGGGGCTGGTTCGGGTATACATCCATGCCGCAGCGCAAGGACCCGGACATTCCCGTGCGCCTCGGTGTGGCCGCTTGTCCATGGCCCGGAGCCACTGCCCAACAGGTCGAACAGTTTATTACCCGTCGCATTGAGGACGTTGCCGCCGAGAATAAGACCATCCATCCGGGAACGGATGCAGACTACGGCATTAGGTCCATATCTCTGCCCGGCTATTCGTTTGTGACCATTCAACTTGATGAGGGCATCACCGATACGAAGCGACAGTTCAGCGATATCAACCTCAAGCTGAATGCTCTAAATTCTCAGTTGCCTCAGGGCGCCGGCCCCATCACTTTCCAGAGCGATTTCGGGGACACCGCCGCCCTCATGCTGACCGTCGCGAGCCCCAGGGCGGACGACATCGAAATTGCGGCTCGTGCCAATTCCGTCGAAGCAGCGATTCGCAAAGCTCGCGATGCAAAACAGCAGAATGGAAAAGGGCAGCGCATCACGGTGGTGGATTCCTTTCCGCAATCCATTTCGCCGCGCGCGGTTCTTGACACCGTATACCTGTTTCAAGAGGAAGCGCGGACCGACGGCATCATTCGAGATTCGGAAATCATACAGGGAAGCGGATTCATTCTCGTGGATGGCGTTTCCGAAGCAGATGACAGTTCCATTCAAGCGTTCATTCAGCGGTTTATCTCGGAGCGGCTAAAACGATCCGAGTTGCATCCCGATACATGGGAGCCAGCGATCATCCGCGATCCGGGGGAAACACGAGCGAAACTGGCCAAGGTTGCTGGCGACAAATACAGCTACGCCGAACTCGACAATTTTTCTGACTTGATTGGGCGAACGCTGCAGGGTGCTCCCGAAGTTTCCAAGGTGGAGCGGCGGGGCGTTTTGTCGCAGACCGTCTATCTGGATTACTCACAGGATCGCCTCGCAGCCTACGGCCTTCGTCCTGCCGATCTCTCCAAAGTGCTTTCGGCTCGGAACATCATCGCGCCGGGAGGAACTGTTGAAACCGGCGAACGCAGGGTCACTCTCATTCCCTCCGGACAATTCGATACCGCACAAAGCATCGGCGATGTGGCCGTATCGACTACATCAGAGGGTACCCCCGTGTATTTACGGGATCTCATCCAAATCAACCGAGGTTATCAGGCTCCTGCCCAGTATCTGAATTACTACACTTGGCAAGACACAAGTGGGCACTGGCAGCGCAGCCGCGCGATCACCTTAGCCATCTACATGCGGGATAGGAAGCAAATCGCGCGTTTCGGACAGTCCGTTAATTCAAAGCTTTCGGAGCTTCGTCAAATCCTTCCCGCCGACCTGATTCTGGCGCACACCTCCGATCAGCCGCTCCAGGTCAAAGAGAACATCAACCTGTTCATGCGGGCGCTTGTCGAAGCCATTATTCTCGTCGTCCTTGTGTCGCTGATTGGGTTTTGGGAGTGGCGCCTGGCGCTGATTATGGCGCTGGCCATACCCATCACTCTGGCGATGACTTTCGGTATCGTGTATATGTTGGGAATCGATCTTCAACAAGTCTCGATCGCAACGCTGATCATCGCACTGGGCCTTCTCGTGGACGTGCCGGTGGTCTCTGGCGACGGCATTAAACGCCATTTGGCGGAGGGGTTTCCGCGCAGAACTGCCTGCTGGCTCGGCCCTACAAAGCTTGCAACTGCGATTTTCTACGCCACGATCACCAACATCATCGCCTACCTGCCATTTTTGATGCTGACCGGCAATACCGGCGAGTTCTTGAAGAGCCTCCCCGTCGTGATGACGGCTTGTCTGCTGTGCGCCTACTTTGTGGCGATGACCTTTGTTCCGTTCCTGGGCTACTACATTTTGCGTGCTCCCGCAAAGCGAGAACCGACGATCGAGGAGAGACGCCAGCGCGGATTCTACGGCTTCTATAACCGGCTTGTGGGGAAAGCCATAAAACACCGCTGGGCTGTGCTCGGTGGATCGCTGGTTTTCGTCATAGCGGGCGGCCTGTTCGGTTCTCGCCTCAAAACCCAATTCTTCCCCGAAGACGTTCAATATTGGTTTTATTTGGATATTTGGCTGCCCAATGACGCTCCTTTGAGCGTCACCAACGACGCTGCAATGCAGGCCGAAAGAGTCGTCCGGCAGGTGATTGACAATTCGCCTGACGTCACTACGAAAGAGAACCGTGGGCATCTTCTTAAGTCGCTGACGACCTTTGCCGGTGGTGGCGGGCCGCGCTTCTGGTTTTCGGTCTCGCCGGAAATGCCCCAGACCAACTACGCGCAAATGATTGTCGAGGTCACGGATAAAGAGGCTTCGCCGAAGTTAGCTCGTCCGATCCAAGACGCCCTGGATAAGGAAGTACCAGGCGCGTGGGTTACGGTTCGCCAGCTTCAAACGAATCCTGTTGAGAATCCCGTAGAGCTGCTGATCTCTGGGCAGTCAGACGTTGACGCGAGAAATGAAGTTAGCGATATTCGCACGCTGCGACAGATTGCCGGGCAGGCTCAAGACATCGTCCGGCAGGCAGGCGGTATTGCCGTTCTTCGCGATGATTGGTTCCCTGACAATGTTCAGCAGAGGATTCAGATCGATCCAGACCGTGCCAACGTGGCAGCCATTACCAACGCCGATGTGGCAGAGGCGTCAACTGCGGCCATGAGCGGCGCAACAGTGGGCATATTCAAGGAAGGCGACAAGAACATCCCCATTGTAGCGCGCCTTCGGATGCAGGAGCGTGCTCAGCTTGCCGACATCAAGAACCTCTATATTTACTCTTCACAGACCAACAACCGCGTGCCGCTGCTGTCGATCGCAACGGTCGGAAATTCTTTGGAAACCGGTCGCGTCAGGCGCCGCGAGCATTTTCGAACCATTTCCATCCTGTGCTATCCCCAGCCTGGAGTTCTCGCCTCTGAGATCCTTAACCAGATCCTTCCAAAAATACAGGAATTTCAGAAAAATCTCCCGCCGGGTTATCAGCTCCGCATTGGTGGCGAACGGGCCAAACAAATCGACGGATTCGACAACCTCAAACTCGTCCTGTTAATTTCTTTACTCGGGATTTACCTCGCGCTATTGATTCAATTCAATAACGCCGTAAAACCTCTTCTGGTATTCGCCGCTGCTCCCTACGGAGTGATTGGCTCTCTGATCGCCCTCTCGATAATGCATACGCCGTTTGGATTTATGGCCTTTCTGGGTATCGCCAGCTTAATCGGAGTGATCGTAAGCCACGTCATCGTACTCTTCGATTTCATCGAGGAAATGCATGAGAAAGGGGAGCCTCTGGAACAGGCCCTTCCGGACGCAGGCATCCAGCGTATTCGGCCAGTAATGATTACCGTACTAGCGACCATCTTGGCGCTCTTCCCACTGGCGCTTGAAGGAGGGCCCCTGTGGAAGCCTCTTTGTTACGCACAGATAGGCGGGCTTGCCGTGGCGACGTTCATCACGTTGCTCTTGGTGCCCGTCCTTTACAGCATCTTCGTACTCGACCTGAAAATCATTCGCTGGGAAACGAAACAACATCCGGCAGATACTGAAGCTCGCCCGGCCCCTGAAATGGCGCCACACACCAGCTGATGACTAAGGTCTCTTCGGGAAGTGGAAGACCGACTCAAGGATCTGGGGGTCTATCGGGGCAAGGCGCCTTCGGTTGGGGAGTAAGAACGGCTAGAGGTCGTCTCATATGCAGACCCCGTTTAGAATAGGAGATAGGAAATGACTTTGGTCGGATCTCTGTCGATGAGTCCAGGAACGATCTCGGCTCTTGCCGCGCTTTTTGGTTCGGTTGTAGGTGCACTGGGTGCGGCCTTAGGCACCTGGATAACCCAGATGCATCAGAATCGGCGCGACATGCTGGCAAAAAAGTTGTTCCACCGCGAGCAGCTGTATTCAGATTTCATCACGGAGAGCGCGCGCCTCCTGATGGACGCCTCGCAGCACACCGTAATTGATCCGAACAATCTGATTCCGGCTTATGCTGTGTTGAGCCGCATGCGCCTAAGTTCCTCGCCACAGGTAGTGGCCACTGCCGAAGAAGTTGTAAGACACATCGTAGGCTCTTACTCGGAGCCGAACCTGACGCCCGAGCAAATCCAGTCCAGGGCCACAAGTGGTGACGATCCGTTGAGAGAATTCAGCTACATTTGTCGCGCTGAACTCGAATCGATGCAAAGACGAATATGATTGGAACGAGAGTATCAAGGCCGCCGATCCGCAAGCGTGTGCTTGATCCTCTGAGACGAAAGGTCAATTGGTAGGGCATAGTTATACATGCTTTGGATCAGCGAAACGAGAGATTCATGCACAACGAAGAGCCGCAATGGCTCCAACAGATGGAGCCGATTTTCGAAATACTGAATGACGGTGTTCTCATCCTCACAGATGAATCCCATCGGATTCTCTTCGTCAACACGGTCTTTGAGGAAATGACCGGAATTCCTCGCGGTGAAATCATCGGCCGCGATCCCCGGCAGCTGATTCATGGGGCTGTAGACTATGCTCGCGTCGACGCGTTCCAACAGAAAACCCGTGATAGGGGCCGGGGCCGCGAAGAGTTTTACCTGTCCACGAAGGGCGGCGGGCTACTGCCCGTGGTGCTCAGTGTGCGCATAATCCAAAGCCCCGAGGCAGGGCGTTTCGGGGTCGTGACCTTGACCGATATTTCGGAACAAAAACGCACGGAAGAGAAGCTCCGCGAAGCTAACGAGCGGCTCGAAGAGTATCGGGCACACATTGAGCAAGACCTAACGCTGGCGACCCGAGTGCAGGAGAGCCTGGCACCGAAACCTGTCCACTGGGGAGGCTTGCGTGTCGACACTTTCTACCAACCGGCGCACAGAATCGGTGGTGACTTCGGGCTGGTCACTCCATTCAAAGAAGAACACCTGAATATCCTGGTTTGCGATGTCTCCGGCCACGGCATCAGCTCCGCGCTGGTCGCCAATCGAATCTACTCGGAGACGCTTACGCTGCTAGGTAATCGTATGCCGCTCGCGGACCTGCTTCGTCAACTGAGCTCTCTTGTGATTCGGAATGTTGGCCTGCCAGCATTCTATTTCACCTTGGCGGCGGCCCGGGTTGACCGAAGCGGAAGGCACATGGAGTTCGCCGGAGCTGGACATCCGCCGGCGATTATCGTCCAGCCAGGAGCCGCGCCTCGGCTGCTCCCATCCCGCAGCATGATTCTCGGCACACTGCCGGATGCCGTGGACGCCGACGCCACGCTATCCGAGGAACTCGAGCCCGGCGACCGCATCGTGCTGTACACCGATGGTATCACTGAGGTGTTCGACTCGCGTGGCGAAATGCTCGAAGTAGAAGGTGTAGAGAACTTTGTCCGAGAAACGGCGCTTCTGCCATTCAGCGAAATGAAGCAGGGTATTCTCGATCGCATCGCTGCGTGGCGCGATGGCCCGCCGGTCGACGACGTGTCACTCGTCCTCGTCGAAGTGGCTGAGCAGAGCGGCCTACGTCACGCACGCGATCCGCGAGAAACTACTGGATTATAAACAGTACATCCCGCGAGCATGGGGACGGCATGCCGGAAGTCCGGGACTGGAAGGGGCCGGGAGTCCTTTTCGGTGACGAGAGGGTCGGGCCCAAGTCTGTTGTTGACTTCAAGATTCGTTTTCTTTGTACTACTTTTACTAAGGTTGCCGAAGCTGGGGACAACGGATCAGGCGACTTGTTTCAGCGCGTGCTCAAGGAAGAAGAAGGGCACGCGGACTTTTTGGACGCTCAGCTTCATTCCATCACTGAAATGGGCATCGGCACCTACCTCGCGCAGCAGTTGCATGGTGAAAAATAGGGCAGTCGAGGAGTTCCGGGAGCAGTACGCGGCGAAGGACGTGAAGAAGTATTATTCGAAATTCGACGTGGCGGCTGTGGTTGAACTGGTGCAATCAGCCGTTTCTTGAGAACTAAATAGAGCTACAAACCGAAGGGCGTATGCGGTTCCGATTTCCTGAAGACGAGCCACGCCAGCAACCCGATGCACATCAGCACACCACCAAGAGCCGCTACAAATACCAGCGTGTGCGCCGACCACATGCTTGTCACGAACCGCCTGCCTAACACAGATGCGAGGTAAGCCAAGAGAGCAAAGCGGCACACCCGTCCTGTGCCGAAAGAGAGCACAAATGGAATGAAGGGATAGCGCGTTACACCAGCACCAATTACAAAAGCGGAAGTCGGAAATGGTGGCGGAAGGAGTGCGGCAAGCGACAGAGAAAGGCTTCCAAAACGATGTAAGAATGCCGTGACTCTGTCGAATACCGCTCCCTTAATGCGTCGATGCAGGATTCCAAGACGCGACAGGCGGTAAGCGGCTGAAGCCCCGCAGACCGAGCCTGCCGTGCTGCACGTAGCGTAATAGGGCCATCGCTCTGGGTGCAGGGAGGCCAAGACTACGGTGAGCGCGTCAACTGCACCGAGAGTGGGCATCACAGAGCTATCGAGGGCGGCAAGAATGAACACCCCAATCCCACCCAAGTGTCTCAGCATTGAGATAAACGATGTCACTGGTTCGATGATACGGCTTGATTAGCCTTCCTTCGGGTCGCGTTCCCGTTCGAGCAGTTTTTCTCGCCGGATATTGGGAATGCCCGCGTTTGCCAAGGGTACCGAGGCGTACCATTTGTTTATGACCACAATACATCTGGAATGCCCCGACTCAGACCCGCCGGATCGTTCGGTAGCCGCCGAGATCCTCGTGCGAGAAGAGCCCGCCGATGACGAAGAAGAAGAAGAAGAAGAAGAAGAGGACGAAGAGGAAGACGACGGCAAAGAAAAAGAAGATGACGATGATGACGACACGACCGACGACGGCTACTCGGAGTGACCGTGCCCTTATTTATTCCCGTGGGTGAAACCTCGCTTTGGCATCAGGTTTTTCCGGAGGCGGAAGAGCAGCTCGATCGTTTTCTACGCGACCATCGTACCGGCCAAGTAAAGCACTATGATCCTCATGTTTTTGACATTCTTTCCGATCTCGCTGCCACTGTGGGTCATCCGGATGCGGAGATCGACATCATCTGTGGGTATCGCAATCCCTCGAGCAATGAATTCCTTCGTGCCCGCTCTCCTGGAGTGGCCAAGAACAGCCAGCACATGCAGGCTCACGCGATTGACATCCGCATCCCAGGAATTGACACCTTGACGCTCTAATGCTTCGATTGCGCTCGGTCGGGGCGGCGTCGGCTATTACCCGCGCTCGGCCTTCGTTCATGTCGATACGGCCGCGTCCGCACGTGGTGTTACGGCTGCTCCTCCTCCCACACAAACGCTGAATAGCTTTCGGAAGCGGAAAACAAATCGCGGCGCGCTTCAATTTTTTGACGCGTAAGCCTGCTCAAACAGCTTTCCCATTGCTTTGTCGTACCCGTAGATATCTTCGAAGAAGAATACCTCGCCATTCTCCTTGGCAATCGCCGTGCCATAGACGATCAACACGGGAATCTCGTGTGCCAGATTTACCTGTTGTTGCTTTTCTGCCTTAAACGCCGCTTCAATCCGTTCTCGCGTCCATCCCGGATTATTTCGCAGCACCCATTCCGCCAAAGCCTTGGGATCCTCTACGCGAATGCAGCCATGGCTGAAATCGCGCCGACTCTCGCTGAAAAGCGACTGGGACGGCGTCGAGTGTAAGTAAACGTTCTGATCGTTGGGAAAGATAAACTTGATCAAGCCCAGCGCGTTCTTCGGTCCCGGTTTCTGCCGCACCATCAGCTTCCCCGTGCGCAACTGTGCCAGCACCTCTTCGCTCACCACTCCATCGGTCACCACTTGCCCGGAATGCGTCGCCACTTCAAAATTGTTTTTCTGAATATACGCCGGATCCTTAGTGATCTTCGGGATGATCTCCGCGCGCAAAATGCTCGGCGGCACATTCCAGTATGGCCAGAAAATCAGATACTTCATGTCTTCTTCAAGCACTGGTGTCTGCGTCCGCAGAGCGCGCCCCACCACCACCCGCGTCATCAGCGCCGGCTTACCCGGCGCGTCGAGCGAGTCGAAAGCTCGCAGAACAAATTCCGGAATATTCACGAGGATTGGCGGCTGTGTGAAGTTGTCTGGTATCCACCGCCAGCGCTCCAGGGTTAGCCGAAGCGCTTCCACGCGCTCACTCATCGGCCGGTTCAGCTCCGTGATGGTTTGTGGTCCAAGCTTGCCCGACGCTTCCAACCCATGTCGCGTCTGAAACCGTTTCACGCCCTCGACCACATCGCCGGAATATGATTGCGAGTTCTCCGTCACCGGCTGCGAAGCCGGCAGGTCTCCCAGAAACTGCAGCCTGCGGACAAGTTTTCCTGCGCCTTCGTATTCTTGTCCCGGCGCGATCGGCTTCTTCACCTGCGGCAGGGGATCGGGCACTTCCTCCTTTGCCATCTGCATATACTTCTGAAGCGCCATCAGTGTCCGCTGGTAACCCGGGTACGGCGGTTCGATCGGGTCCACCGCATCTTTCACGCTCCGCGCCCCCACCACGCTTTTCCAAAGGAACTCTCCCGCATTATGTTTTTCGCGTTCCGGGTCGAAATCCTTGTGCAAGATTTTGGGATCCACCTTTCCCAAGTGCAGGTCGGTACCATAACGAATCGCAGACGCCGTCAGCGCCACATCAAATTTCACCAGCGCCGATTCCGTCGCCCCACCCGGGCTTTGCAAAGCGTTCAACCGCTCCGGCCACTTCACGCCGTCATAGTCTCTACTGTCGAGTCCCTTTTGATCTGCCTTCTCCAAGATTCCAATCGTCTCTATGGCCTGTAGCGTCGGCTTCCCGCCACGGCTCCATCCCAGCCGGTCGCCGGACTCAGCGTAGAATTCCTTCACCGCCGCGCTGTTTTCCGAAAAATTGGGCCACTGCAGATCAGCTAATCTCCCGCTTGCCACGATGGCCCGCAACTCCTGCTCCCCCGCAGCGCTGAGAGACTCCGGTGTGCCCAAGTTCTGCGCTTCAACCGTTCCTTTCTGCACGTTAGAGGAAACTGTCCCGCGAGAGCATGCGGTTAAGCCCAAGCCGATTGCCAGAAATAACAGCAGCTGCTTTTTCATGGGATAGCTCATTCCTCCGCTCCAGTTCCGGGACTGTACCTGCCATTACCTGCCATACACTTGCCCCGTTGTTGGGCCAGTTTGAGACAACCCTACGCTTGACTCGATGTCTGCACAACTAGGGAAATCCCACAGGCTTGCCGGGCGCATCGCCACGCCGATTGCGGCGATAGCTGTTGTTAGGCGATTACACTCGCAAGCAGTACGTCTGCGGCTACATGGTGTTCTTCAACATGAACATCTGCCGGAATAATCACGAAGATGTTCGTTTGCTCACCGAGTACGCGCACGACCACCATCTCGCTACTGACTACCACATCAATGAGACGCCCATGCTCGAACAGGATGACCACTTTAAACACGTGTACGACAACCCGACTTATATTCGCCCCGAAGACTGGCGGGCTGTGGACGAACTCATTGACGGGATCATCGATAAGAACCGAACGGGTTATCAGATGGTGAACTCCGTGCAGAGGCTGCGCGAGATGAAGGTGTTTGTACGCATGTCTTCGGGTCTCGATTTGGGCAAGGTCGGCTGGTATGGGGATGGCACCTGCACCAACGGGGACATGGCGAAGCCGCTTGCGTCCACGCCCGGCATCGTTCCCGACGAAAAGGGCGACCTTCACTTCGCCGACTGGAACTGCCGGGCAGGCCAGAACAATGTGGTCATCCGTACAGACGGCACCGTAGCCCCCTGCTTCCCCATGTACTCGTCGAACTTCGACTGGGGCAACATCGACAGCCCCAGATTCGACACCACGCAGTTGACCAACCTGAAGAACACCTGCCAACGCCACTGCTTCTCAACGCTGAACCACAATCTGGGCTACTGCTACAACGACGCTCGTGTAATTAAGTGGCTGTGGAAGCAGGCGTTCAACGGATTTCGAGGAGGCGCTCGAAGTTTCGAGGATTGACGCAGAAGAGCAAAAACCGGTGGCATGTACCCGCCTTGGTAATTTATTAAGAACTTGAAGGCTCACTCCTGTCTGTTGGAGAGTCTTTCAGACAGAAGTGAGCCTGCGTGACTGCTGTTTATGCGGCGACTGCTTTTGCCTGCTTCTGGGTCACCTCCGACTCTGCTCGTAGCCAATCTTCTAAGTCGCGTCCGTCCTCTCTCCCGCGTTGCTCATACAGTTCGTAGGCGCGAAGACGGATTTGCTCTTGAAGCTCGACGCGCGACTCGGTTGTTTGCTTGGTTGCTTTTGGCGGCGTGGGCATTGTGGTCGTAGGCTTCATAGTGGTGTCACTCCTTTGTAGGTAATGGTTGACGGTCTCTGTTGACTTGTTCTTTGCGACGCCCGGCTATGCGGCGTGAACCTTCGCCAAGAGCCAGTCTTCAGGCACGGATTCAAGAATCAAGTCCCCTTCCAGGACGGTAAACTGGAGTCCGCAGCGCGGGCAGGTGAACTCCCGTGGCTCGGCATCGTCATTGTCCTACGTCGTCTGCCGACCTGTAGGCAACCGTCAAGGCTCCGCAGTCAGGCATCGGACAACTCGACCCTGCCGCAACTACGTCATCGTGCTCATACCACTCGTCTGGCATGACACTTTCTCACGCAGCCACCTGTTTGTTAGTGCATAACGCGAGTGTGTGCGCCTCAGTTAGAGCACCGCATTACCCGTTCAATCACGCGCACAAGCCCGTCCGGCAGTTCGCTCTTCATTACGTATCCATCCACCAACCACAAAATTCGCTCTGGCATCTCGAAATAGGCTGAGAGCAGGATGATTGGCAGGTTAGGAAACCTTTGGTTGATCTGAAAGGCGAGGGCTTCTGCGTCCATACCCTCCTCTTTGTACTCCAAGAGAACTGCATTCACCGGCTTTTTCTCCAACATCTTCATTGCGGCAAATCCGCTCGTTACCGTTTCGACGCGGAAACCTCTAGCCTCCAGAACTGCTTTGCGAATTTCCAACGGTTCTGGACGGTCGTCGATGCAGAGCACGATGGGGCAGCCCATGACTACGTTCTCCTCTGCGCGGCACGACGTTTGGCTCGCCGTCAGAATAGAATCCGTGCCATGCGCATAAAAGAAGTGGATGCTACCAACCTTAGCTTAGCCTTGGCGCGATAGAAGCGTCTGTGATTGCAATCACAAGGCAGCAATCCCACCAATTCCGTGGACGTGCCGCCGTTCAGGCTGGCTTCGACGTTGACGTTCACGGCTTAAGCAACAAAGATGAGCTGGAGCTACCGCCTCCCGGCGACTACGCGTTGGGTTACGCACGGTTAAAGAAAATCGTAGATACTGTAGCGTCGCATGCTAGCGAATGCTCCATCGAGGTTATTCCCTTCCCTTCAACTGTCTTCTCCGAGGCCCGTGAGAATTTCCGGTCGGCAGCAGTGATCCGAATCCGAATTTCACATCGCCGGGGCATTGATCAGCCTGTCGGCCTGCCGGAACAACACGCGCTTGAAGAACTGGAAAGGCAGATTCAGGGCCTGGGTGTACGGCGGCGGTGAGGTTTTGCTCGACTCGTGCTGTACTTGAGTTGGTTGTGGAACCGCCGAACCGGATAACCGATATCAGTTTGAGCAGGAATCGCACCGATTCTAGCCGTTCGTTCTAGCTCGAACCAATACAACAATGGATCGCGGGGCCACTTGGTATGTCCCATGCTTTAGGGGCACACCGAGTTCTGCGAAGTCGTCCGGAGTTGGTAACGACGTGTCCACGATTCTTACCCAATCTTGCGGCGTACCTTCCTGGATGCGGAACTGCAGCTCTTCCCAGTATGCATTGGTCATTACATAGATGTCGTCATCCGCCTGGGACGCGCCATGCAGACAGAACGCCAAGCTTCGCGAACCCGGAGATAAATCGACCGCAGGACCAGTGCCGTACCAAGAGACGTCCTCGCGCCAGAATCTGCTGCGGCACAGAGAAGGATGCGATTGCCGAAAGGCAATCATGCGCTTGAAGAAACGAAAAATGTCCTGATTCGTCTGGAGTTGGCTCCAGTCGAGCCAATTGATTTCATTGTCCTGGTTATACGCATTGTTGTTCCCAAATTGCGTGTTCAGGAACTCATCGCCAGCCCGGAACATGGGGATGCCGTTCGACAGCAGAAGCAGGCAGCAGAAGTTCTTAACCTGTTTCCGGCGAAGCGCCGGAACCTCTGCTGGCGCGCCTTCGTCGCCTTCGTGGCCGCAGTTCCAACTGTAATTCTCGTCCATACCATCCAGGTTGTCGTGACCGTTCTTCCAGTTATTTTTTTGGTTGTATGAAACGAGATCGTACAGCGTGAAGCCGTCGTGGGCGTTGATATAGTTCACACTTTGATAGGGGTGGTAGGCGTAGGCGCGACTGTCAGGAAATAAGTCATCGCTGCCATAGATGCGTTGCATAAGGTCTGGCACCATGCCCGGGTCGCCTTTGACAAAGCGGCGGAGGTCATCACGAAACCGCGCGTTCCATTGGAGCCAGGTCAGGCCCGGAAATCCGCGTCCGAGCTGATAGGCGCCGGTGTCCCACGGTTCTGCGATTAACGCCACTCGAAACAGTCGACCCAACTCGGGATCGGAGGCGATTTCGCCGAAAATCGGAGCATATCCCCAATTGAGCGTCCCGTCGGCATTCCGGCTGAACACGGACGCCAGATCGAAACGGAACCCATCAATGTGCATTTCGTTCTTCCAATAGCGCAGGCTATCCAACACGATTTTGCGCACGTGCGTCTGGCTAAAGTTCAAGGTATTGCCGGTGCCTGAGTAATTGGCGTAAGGGTTTCCCGGATCGGAAGACAGCATGTAATAACCTGGATCGAAGCCCTTAAAGCTATAGATGGGTCCGCGATGGTCACCCTCGCACGTATGGTTATATACAACGTCGAGCACGATGCTGATGCCTGCTTTGTGGAGAGCCTTCACCATACGCCTGAATTCAAGATACTGCCCATCGTCATCACGAGTGGAGGCATACTGCGCATGCGGTGCGAAGAAGTTCAAAGGCATATAGCCCCAATAGTCGCCCTCGTGAGGATCGCGCTGAAATATAGGCATCAGTTCGACAACCGTTATCCCAAGCTCCTTCAGATATGGGATCTTTTCCACCAGACCGGAGTAGGTGCCGGCACGAGAAGGATGTACGCCAGAATTTGGATTTTTCGTGAAGCCCTTTACATGAAGTTCATAGATGATTACATCTGATTCGGGGTGAGGTGGAACGTCCCCTGACCAATCGAAGGTAATATCGTGGCCAGTGAGGACTCCGAGCGGTGCTTTTCCCGCGTTGGGGCCGGGCCCAATTGCCATTTTGCGATCGAACCCGGGTGGGAAGAAAACACATTTAGCATAGGGATCGAGCAAAACCTTGTCGGGATCGAAACTGTGAACCCCAGCAACGTTCTGTCCCGAGACCGAGTAGGCGTAATAGCGAGCACCGCGCATTTGATTGAGGGGGAGCCTGCAGTGCCAGATCCGTCCTGACTTGTTCCCGACGAAATCGAAGGGGAACGTCAGGATGGGGCTTTCCACATCCTCCGCGGAATAGAGCAGCAGAGTGACACTTTCTGCATGTTCCGCATAAACCGCAAAGTTAAAGGCCTCGTCGTCTTCTATCCACGTGGCACCCAGGGGTAACGAAGTTCCGTCTGTTTGCTCCCATGTGGGGCGTTTTGGGGGTGAGACCCCGAACCGGTTCGCGTCGAATGCGTGGTCCTTGTCAGCAGCTGTTTTATCAATCGGGTTGCTCACGTTTTCGTAACCTAGTTCTCGGCCTTAAGTTGAGCCGTTCGCTCGCACAAATGTGGCGCCTTGCGCCTTGGCTGGCTGAGCGATTGAGCTCGCGCTCGCGTAGCGCTTCGACCTCTCGGTTAAGTCGCGCAGCCATTCGAAAGCGGTTGTCGACAACATCTGCTCGGTGAAACGCCAGCACCAATTTCCGTTCGCCCGACCAGGTACGTTCATTCGAGCCCCGGTGCCGAGGTCAAAAACGTCCTGTAACGGCGCAACGGTCAAAGCTGCCACGGATGACCATGCTAGTTCGATCAGCGCTGGTGCAGCTTCCGCACTATTCACCAGACGGCGGTTGAGATAGCTCCACAAAGTTTGTTTTTGGGAATCGGGCAACTGTTCATACCACTCGCGAGTTGGCGGGTTGTCATGCGTGCCGGTGTACGCGACCGTGTTGCTGACAAAATTGTGCGGAAGATACGGATTGTCAGGGTGACCATCGAAGGCGAACTGTAGGAGCCGCGTGCCTGGTATTTGAAATTGATCCCGCAGTGATGCTACCTCCGCAGTGATGATGCCCAGATCCTCCGCGATAAATGGCAAGTGTCCTAGTTCTTGTCGGATCGCCTGAAAGAGGGTGGCTCCTGGCCCTGGCACCCATTCACCGGACTGCGCGGTGTTGGCGCCGGCTGGCACATGCCATGCAGCCGCGAAACCACGGAAGTGGTCCAGTCGAATCAGGTCTACGTGATTCAGCAAAGTGCGAATCCTATCGATGCACCATCGGTACCCCGTGGAACGAAGCGCATCCCAGTTGTAGACAGGATTACCCCATAGCTGTCCATCAGCGCTGAAATAATCGGGCGGTACTCCAGCGATGAAACGGGGCCGCCGCTGCTCGTCCAGGAGGAACAACTCGGGACTCGCCCACACATCGCTGGAATCCGGTGAAACAAAGAATGGAAGGTCGCCTATCAGGCTCACGCCGTTGGCACGCGCGTATTCCTTGAGTTGATCGGCTTGCCGCAGCAGCAGAAACTGTTCGAAACGAAACCGATCAATTTCATTGGCAAGCTCACACCGCGCTTTGGCTAAAGCGGCAGGTTTGCGCTGGACTAAATCGTCGGGCCACTCGAGATAATAAGAGCCGCCGAATTTGTTCTTTAGCGCTCGAAATAGCGCATAGTCTTCCAGCCAAGTTTGCTGCTTCGCACAGAATTCCTGGTAAGCCGGACGGAGATCCCCGCGTTCGCCCACATTGACCTTCGTCCATGCTTTTTCGAGCAGCTTCTCTTTGAAAGGAATAACGGAACTGTAGTCGACCAGATCGGAAGGAAACTGGGATGCGCAGTCACTCGCCTTTAGCAGTCCGTCCGAGATGAGGCACTCGGGGCTGATGAGCAGGCCATTGCCCGCGAAGGAAGATAGTGATTGGTACGGCGAATTTCCATAACCGGTGGGCCCAAGCGGCAATGCCTGCCACCACCCCTGCCCACTGTCGTGGAGGCGGTCGACCCACGAAAACGCTGATGGTCCCAGGTCGCCGACACCGTAAGGCGAAGGCAAAGAGGTAACGTGCAGCAGAATGCCAGAACTGCGGTATTCGGACGGAAACGGCGGAAGCATAGGCACCTCGCCACTGGCGCTCATTGCGGACTCGCCGCGGATGAACGCAATGCATTGTTCACTATCTCCTGGGCCTCAGCCACAATCGAGTCCAGATGCTGCTCGCTCCTGAAGCTCTCCGCATAAACTTTGTAAATGTTCTCTGTCCCTGAGGGCCGGGCTGCGAACCAGCCGCTTTTTGCCACGACCTTTAGCCCTCCGATCGGGGCATTATTGCCGGGCGCCCGCGTCAACTTGGCCATGATCGGCTCGCCTGCGAGATCCGATTCCTTGACCGCATCTGGCGAGAGCTGTTGCAATTTGCTTTTCTGCTCAGGGGAGGCGGGCGCATCGATGCGCGTGTAGTAGGGCGTGCCGAACTCCGCCGTAAGTTCGCGGTAGTGCTCGCCGGGATCCTTGCCCGTGCGGGTGGTAATCTCAGCCGCCAGCAAGTCCATGATTGGCCCATCTTTGTCGGTCGTCCACACTGTTCCGTCAAGGCGAAGAAAACTCGCCCCAGCGCTCTCTTCCCCGCCGAAACAGTACGAACCGTCGAAGAGGCCCGGCACAAACCACTTGAAGCCTACCGGGACTTCGCGGAGCTCGCGGCCCAGCTTCTGGACGACCCTGTCGATCATGCTGCTGCTGACCAGGGTCTTCCCCACTGCGGCATCCTGACGCCACTGTGGGCGGTGTGTAAGCAGGTACCGGATGGCCACCGCGAGGTAATGGTTCGGGTTCATCAACCCTGCAACCGGAGTGACAATCCCGTGCCGGTCCGCGTCGGTATCATTGGCGAAAGCCACCTGGTATTTGTCCTTCAGCCCGACGAGCCTGGCCATCGCGTACGGACTGGAACAATCCATCCGAATCTTGCCGTCATGATCAACTGTCATGAAGGAAAACGTCGGGTCTATTATCCGATTGACGATAACGATGTCCAGACCGTAGATGGAGTTGATCGGCTCCCAATACGGCCGCGCGGCTCCGCCCAGCGGGTCCACGCCAAGTTTGAGGCGGGCGCCGCGAATCGCATCCATATCAACGACGTTCTTGAGATCACGTACGTACGGCAGGATGAAATCTTCCTGGTGCGTGGACGCGGCCTGGATAGCTTTCGTGAACGGAACTCGCTTGACCCCCACGTTCGCGGCTCGCAGCAGTTCGTTGGCGCGGGTTTCGACCCAGTGGGTCACGTCGGTATCGGCCGGGCCGCCGTTGGTAGGGTTGTACTTGAAGCCTCCATCCTCCGGCGGATTGTGCGACGGCGTCACGACGATGCCGTCAGCGAGGTGTTCCTTGCGACCGCGGTTGTAAACGAGAATGGCTCGCGAGATGACGGGGGTTGGAGTCACACCGTCGCCTTGCTGGATGATCGTCTCTACGTTGTTCGCCGCCAGCACCTCGAGTGCCGTGCGCTGGGCGGGCCCGGACACCGCGTGGGTGTCTTTCCCCATGTAGAGTGGGCCGTCCGTCCCCCGCGCGCGCCGGTAGTCGCAGATCGCCTGGGTAATGGCCAGGATGTGCGCTTCATTGAATGTGCCGTGCAAAGCCGAGCCGCGGTGTCCGCTGGTTCCGAAGCTAACTAGCTCGTTCGGATCATGCAGGTCGGGCTGGCGCTCGAAATAATCCCGCTCCAGGCGGACCACGTCCACCAGCATCTCCTTTGGAGCCGGTTTGCCTGCGAGGGGCGAGAGCGTCATTGCGTTAGGTTCGCTTGCCAATGGCTGCGTTTCTACGATACTGGGCATGGTTCCGCCTTCCAAATTTCAGAAGCGTATTGGGCAATGGCGCGGTCGCTCGAAAATTTTCCGGAACTCGCCACGTTCAGGATTGCTTTGTGCGCCCACGCGCCAGGATCGGCATATAACGCGCCAAGCTGGTCCTGTGCATGGCAGTAGGAAGTCAGGTCCGCCAGATGCATGTAGTAATCGCCGTGGGTCAGGAGCGTGTCGCGCAAGGGAGCAAACACTCCTGGTTCGTTACGGTTGAAGTAGTCGGAGAAGATGAGGTCCAGAGCCGCTCGAGTCTTGGGCTCATTTTCGAAGTGCCAGTACGGACTGTACCAGGCGCGGCTGTTCTCGACTTGTTCCACATTGAGGCCGAACAGGAACAAGTTCTCCTCCCCTGCCTCCTCGGCCATTTCAATGGTGGCGCCGTCGCGCGTTCCCACCGTTAGCGCTCCGTTCATCATGAATTTCATATTGCTCGTTCCGCTGGCTTCATAGCCGGCGGTCGAGATCTGGTTAGAAACGTCGCTGGCTGGAATCAGCCGTTCCGCCAGCGAAACGTTGTACTCCGGGAGAAAGACAACCTTGAGCCGGCCGCGTACGGCAGGGTCACCGTCAATCGTGACCGCCAGGTTGTTGATGAACTTTATGATCAGCTTGGCCAACTGGTAAGCCGGCGCCGCTTTGCCGGCGAAAAAGAATGTGCGCGGCACCATTTCCGTGTGCGGATTCTCCCGTAGCTGGTTATAAACGACGACGATTCGCAGCGCGTTCAGCAGTTGCCTTTTGTATTCGTGGATGCGCTTGATTTGGCAGTCGAAGACGGTGTCCGGGTCCACGATCTGCCCCGACGTCGATTTGAGCCAGTTGGCGAACTGCGCTTTGGCCTCACGCTTTGAGGTAAGAAACAATTCACGAGCGCTAGGGTCTTCGGCAAACGGCTTCAGTTGCTTGAGCTGGCTCAGGTCGGTTATCCAGCCTTCGCCAATGACTTGCGTAATTGCACGGGCCGCCGCGGGATTGGCTTCCAGCAACCAGCGCCGCGGCGTCACGCCGTTGGTTTTGTTGTTAAAACGCTCGGGAAACATTTCGGCTAGATCCTTGACCGTCGTCGTCCGCAGCAGCTTCGAGTGGACCGCGGCAACTCCATTGGTGCTGTGCGAGCCGACGATCGCGAGGTTGGCCATGCGGATCTTGCGCTGGCTGCCCTCTTCCACCAGGCTCACACGCTGGACGCGCCCCTCGTCGCCCGGAAAGCGAACCCGAACTTCGTCGAGGAGACGCCGGTTGATCTCGTAGATGATCTCCAAATGGCGGGGAATAAACATCTCGAACAACTCGACAGGCCACTTCTCAAGCGCTTCAGGCAATAGCGTGTGATTTGTGTAAGCGAGCGTCTTCTTCGTCAAATCCCACGCCTGGTCCCATCCCAGGCGCGCATCGTCCAGCAAGATTCGCATTAATTCAGCGACCGCCAACGACGGATGTGTGTCATTGAGCTGGATTGCCGCCTTCTCGGGCAGTTGCTCCCAATCCTTATTGAACCGTTGGAACCGCCGGACGATATCAGCGAGCGAACAAGCCACTAAGAAATATTCCTGGACGAATCGCAGTCCCTTCCCCACAGTTGTTGAATCGTCAGGGTAGAGTACACGTGTGAGCGACTCCGCCCCGAGCGTCTCCGCCAGTGCGCCCACGAAATCACCGGCACCAAATTCCTGAATATCGAAGTAGTCCGGTGCCGCCGCGGCCCACAGCCGTAGGGTGTTAATGGTCTTGCCGCCGTAGCCCACCACTGGTCGATCGAATGGTATGCCGAACCAGGTCGACGGACGGGCGGGGATCAGTTCAAAGCTGCCCCCGGTCAGCTTAAACGAGCAACCCAGCTTCACTTTCACCATCTCGACAGGTCGGGCGACCTCCCAGGGATCGCCCCAGCGGATCCAATTGTCGGGATTTTCTTTTTGCCATCCATCGACTATGGATTGTTTGAACATGCCGTACTCATAGCGCAGACCGTATCCCGTGGCCGGCAGTTCCATCGTTGCCATCGAATCCAAGAAACACACGGCGAGACGGCCGAGACCTCCGTTGCCGAGTCCCGCATCCGGTTCCTGCTCGACCAGTTCAAGCCAATCGATACCTTTTTGTTGAACCTCATGCTGCACAAGGGGATCGAGCAAAAGGTTGGTAAGGTTATTGGCCAACGAACGCCCGATGAGAAACTCCAGGGAAAGGTAGTAAATGCGCTTGGCATTCTCTCGTTCATACGTGCTCCTGGTCAGCACCCACCGCTGTGCCAGGACGTCGCGTACGGAACGCGAGAGCGCCTCGAAGCGCTCACGCGCACTCGCTACCTTCGGGTCGATCACCCGGTCAAAAACCACATGCCGTTCGTAGAACGCGTTTTCCGTCCCCACAAACGGAATCGGGCCGCACCCGTACTGCTGGAGAAGTTCGGAAAATCTGGCTGAACTCGTTGTGGTTGGGGCTAGGGTTACGGACTTCGGCTGCACCACACTCTTTGTGCTCATTGGAGATCCTTGTAGTCTGTCTTAGATGAAATCGGTAGCATTCAAGATCCACAACCAACAAGTCCGACCCACCAAGTGGTTCGACTCACCCGGTCACGTGATGATCATCGTTCCAAAGCCGGATCACCGGCCGGGAAAGATTGTGTTCATAACTGAGAGCGCTCAGACTGGCCGGACTGAGCAGAAAATATCTACCCTCCGCGCCGGGCCCCAGCCCCAGCCAGCGAGCAGTTAACACTCGAATGAAATGTCCACTGGAAAAGAGTAGAACGTTGCCCGTAACCGCGCGGACCCGTTGCACCACGCGGTCCGCCCGCTCGCCTATTTGTGCCGGCGATTCGCCTCCAGGGCAGCCGTCACGGAACAGTTGCCAGTCCGGTTTTTTTGCCAGGATTTCGACCGACCGCAGTCCCTCATATTGACCGTAGTCCCATTCCACCAGGTCAGGATCGGTTTCGGCCACGGCGCCAAACCCGGCCAGTTCGCAGGTTCGGGCCGCGCGCTGCAATGGGCTGGTAAACACCTTGGCAAATTTTATGCCCTTGAGCCGTTCCCCGAGCCGACTGGCATTCCGCTCGCCGTCCGGTGTGAGAGGCAAGTCGGTAAGCCCCGTATGCTGGCCCGACATAGTCCACGCCGTGTTACCGTGCCGCGCCAAATAAACCTCTGGAAGTGCTTCGCTCATGCATTCTCTCTCCTTACAAAGCTCGCTTGCCGCTTTCCCGCCTGCTTGGGGCTACGCAATATTCAAGAATCTCCGCGGTTTGAAATTTTCCTTAGATTTGCGCTTCTCCGTCTAATTTACGGTCCAGCGTTCGGATAAGTACCTGTGATACTCCAGTCACGACCGGTGGATTTGCCTGCAGGGTTGCCGTCACCATTGTTTGGCCAGCGCCCTCCTGCGAAGAAACAGTTACCACGCCCCGCTCCCTGTCAAACCGCAGAGCGATATGCGCAGCGCACTGATCGCATAGCCAGTAGTGCTCGACATGTCCCCGGACAATTTGCGACCTGCCATGATCGTCGACTGAAGGACCCTCGAAGTATCGCGTTTCAACTTCAATCCAGATCCGCAGAACAATGCGATCAGCACCAGCGGCGCCGAGAGCTGATAGGCCCACCCCAAAATCCGTAGTTGTTTCACTAATCCTCCTGCACCCAATGCAATTCCTTAGAAGATCTGGACGGGCGAAACAATCATGTCTTCAACGCAGCTATCCGATCTTGGTGGGGCAGTTATTGGTCTGCAGCAGCGTTTCGAAGGCGTCCGAATCAAGGAGATCGAGAGACTGCACCACTACATCGGCGGGCAGATGCTGACCATCGTGACTTACCCCGATGCTCCGCATGCCTGCGCGGCGTGCTCCTTCGATCCCGGCGGCGGCGTCTTCTACAACTATGCACCTGTCGGGCGATACTCCGAGCTGCGAAGCCGCAGTCAGATACACTTCAGGATCCGGTTTCCCTTGGCGCACATCTTCTGCCGAGACGATGCCCTGAAACAAGCGGGCAGCCCACAGAGCCTCAAGGACGGCCTCGATGTTCGCACGCGGCGCCGCGGAAACGATTGCTTGCAGCCATCCCTCCTTGTGAAGCCGGTGCAACCAACCTGCAACCCCGGGTAGTGGCGCGATGCCGTCCCTGCGGACCAGATGACGATACAGTTCCTCTTTGGCGTTGGCGATTCTCTCGATGCGCTCGGGAGTCGATGCGGCGCCAAGCCAGCGGGGGATGATGGAATCGTTGCGCTGACCGAACGAGGAAAGAAAGTCTTCGCGAGTGATGGCGATGCCCTCATTCGCCATTGTGTTCCGCCAGGAAATCCAGTGGAACTCCTCTGAGTCAATTAACGTTCCATCCATGTCCCAAAGTACTGCGCGAGGCACGCTCATCTGGAGACCTCTATCGAAAGACCGCCTTAGTGACGCCCTGGCTTAGCCGACTTTTTCGGCAACCTGGGAGAGCGCGTACTCTTCCAAATGACGGGCGTCGCTATTGAATTTGCGGATGCCCTCGGCCAGCTTCTCCGTCCCCATCGCGTCCTCGTTGTGCATCCAGCGGAAGGTCTTCTCATCCAGGTGCAGACGATCTTCCTTGGCCGTATTCGCCTTTGCCGGATCAAGTTTACGATCCAGAGTGCCTTCGGTCTGCTCCAACTGCTCAAGAAGCTCCGGACTGATGGTGAGCAAATCACATCCCGCCAGGCGGATGATCTGATTTACGTTCCGGAAACTGGCCCCCATGACCTGGGTCTTGTAACCGTATTTCTTGTAGTAGTCGTAAATGCGAGTGACGGAGGCGACGCCGGGATCCTGATCCGGTGGAATCTCCGCGCCGCCGTGCTCCTTCTTGTACCAATCGTAAATGCGGCCGACGAAGGGCGAAATCAAGGTTACTCCGGCTTCGGCGCAGGCGACCGCCTGGGCGAAGCTGAAGAGAAGTGTCAGATTGCAGTGGATGCCCTCCTTCTCAAGAAGCTCGGCTGCCCGAATGCCCTCCCAGGTGCTGGCGATCTTGATCAGGATGCGTTCGCGCGAGACGTCCTTCTTCTCATACAGCGAGATGAGCTTGCGGGCCTTCGCGATGGTGCCCGTCGTATCAAAGCTCAGGCTGGCAGCCACTTCCGTAGACACGCGGCCAGGAACCACCTTCAGAATCTCGCTTCCGAACAGGACGAAAAGACGATCGATGAACTCTTCCGCCATTTCTTCATGACTGCCACCGCGTTCCTGTGCAAGTTCGGCAGCCTCGTCCACCAGGTGCCGGTAGACCGGCATCTCGGCGGCGTGAAAAAGCAGTGAAGGATTGGTGGTAGCGTCCTGTGGCCGGTGGCGAGCAATGGCCTCGATATCACCGGTATCCGCTACAACGGTCGTGTATTTTTTCAAGGATTCAAGCAACGTCATCGTTATCTCCCATCGTTCAGGCTCAATAGTTGGAACTAATTATGGTCCGCATGGGCCAGGGTGCTGCCTTCGAGTTGAGTGACCTTGGCCAGCCGGCGACGATGTCGTTCTGCACCGCTAAACCTGGCGACGAGAAAGTTCTTCGTGCAATCCCATGCGACCGCGATGCCCATGGTTCGCCCTCCAAGGCAGAGTATATTCATGTCATCGTCCTCCACCCCTTGGCGGGCCGAAAAGTCATCGTGACAGAGCGCCGCGCGCGCCCCGACAATTTTATTTGCAGCCACGGAGGCGCCCACACCGCTGCCGCACACTAGAATGCCACGCTCCACCTCGCCATATGCTACAGCGCGGGCAAGAGGGATCGCAAAATCCGGGTAGTCATCGTCGGTGTCATATACCTTGTTGCCGAAATCGACGACCTCGTGGCCTTCTTTCGCCAGCAACTTGGCGAGTTGCTCCTTCATTTCGAATCCGCCGTGATCCGCGCCCACGCCCACTTTCATTTCGTGCTCCCGTGCCGCGCGATCTGGCTCTTTGCCGCGGCTACAATGTTGTCCGCGCTGAAACCGAACTTCTTCAAGAGTTGCTTAAGAGGCGCCGAAGCTCCAAAGGTTTCGATGCAGATATTATGCCCCTCGGAGCCGGTGTATTTGCTCCAGCCAAAGTCGGATGCCTCTTCCACCGACACTCGCGCCTTCACGTGTGGAGGCAGAACCGATTCCCGGTAACTCCGATCCTGATCGTCAAACAATTCCCACGACGGCATACTGACCACCCGTGCCCGCACGCCCTGCTTGGTTAATTGCTCGTAGGCTTCCAGGCAGAGGGCAATCTCGCTGCCGGTGCCGATGAGGATGACCTCAGGGTTGTCGCGGGGGGCATCCGCAAGAACATAGGCCCCGCGGGCCAGGCCAGAGGCCGAGGCGTACTTCGTCCGGTCGATTGTCGGCACGGATTCGCGCGTGAGTACCAGCACCGCGGGCTCGTGATGCAGTTGCAGGATTACCTTCCAGGCCTCCCTCACTTCATTCGCGTCCGCCGGCCGGATCATAATCAGGCCGGGCATGGAACGCATGTGGGCAAGCTGTTCGATAGGCTGATGGGTAGGGCCGTCCTCGCCAACTCCAATCGAGTCGTGGGTAAAGACGTAAATCACCGGAAGTTCCATCAAGGCGCTCAGGCGGAGAGATCCCCGCATGTAATCCACAAAGATGAAGAATCCCGAGCCGAAGGGTCGGACCTTCACCAGGCTCATTCCGTTTAATATGGCGCCCATGGAGTGTTCGCGGATTCCAAAATGAAAATTGCGTCCGCCATAATTCTCCGCCGAGAAATCGCCGGCGCCCTCGAACGTCAAACGAGTCTTGGTGGAGGGCGCGAGATCGGCGGAGCCTCCGATCAGCCAGGGAATATTCTTGGCGGCTGCGTTCAGCACCTTGGCTGAAGATTCACGGGTCGCAAGGCCTTTCGAGTCGGCGGGGAATTCGGGCAGGTCGCGGTCCCAGCCTTCCGGGAGCTGGCGATGCTGCATGCGGTATAGTTCTTCAGCTAACTGGGGGTACTGTTTGCGATACTCGGCAATTCGCGCGAACCAGGCGTCACGCAGTTGCTTGCCGCGCTTTCCGATGCCTTGACGGAAGTGATCGTAGACGCCCTCCGGCACGTAGAACTTCTTGTCTTCTGGCCAGCCGTAGTTGCGCTTGGCGAGCCGGATCTCCTCCTCGCCGAGGGGTTCGCCGTGAGCTCCGCTGGTATCTTGTTTGTGGGGCGCGCCGTATCCGATGTGGCTGTCCACGATGATCAACGTCGGGCGATCCGTGGTGTCCTGGGAGGTTCGGAACGCGCGGGCCAGCATCTCGAGATCATTTGCGTCGCCGACGCGCGTCACGTTCCAGCCGTAGCCGATAAAGCGTGTGGCCACGTCATCAGTAAAGGTCAGAGAAGTGTTGCCTTCGATCGTGATGTGGTTGTTGTCGTAGATCCAGCAAAGATTGGAAAGTTGCAGGTGCCCGGCGAGGGAGGCAGCCTCGTTGGAGATGCCTTCCATCATGCATCCATCTCCGCAGAGCGAGTAGACGTTGAAGTCGAACAGATCCTCGAAGCCTGGGCGGTTGTAACGCGCAGCCAGCCACTGCCCGGCAATGGCCATGCCGACGCTGGTGGCAACGCCCTGGCCGAGCGGCCCGGTGGTGGTCTCTACACCCGACGTCCAGCGGTACTCCGGATGTCCCGGACAGCGGCTATCCAACTGCCGGAAAGTCTTGATGGCCTCCAGCGGCACCGAAACTTCGCCGAGAGTTTCGTAGTCCTTGCTGACGGCTCGCACTTCGGTTAAGTGGAGCAGGGAATAGAGCAGCATGGACGCGTGCCCGTTCGACAGCACGAAGCGATCGCGGTTCGGCCATACTGGATCTTGCGGATCGAAGCGAAGGAACTGCTGCCACAGGCAGTAAGCCACCGGCGCCAGCGCCATGGGAGTTCCAGGATGGCCTGAATTGGCTGCCTGCACCGCATCCATGGAGAGTGTGCGGATGGTGTTGATACTGATCTGATCCATGCTTTGCAGCACCGGAGAAATGGGGGGCGCGGTTATTACGCTCATTCAAGATCCTCTCGCGCCAGCTTCGCTGGCGGTTCACTCTAAACGAACCAAGTCGTAAGTGGCCGGATCGCCGCTACCCGGCCACTCCTGACGCTCGGTCGGTCGGTTAGGCTGATCGCTGCGGCCATCTCCACCCGGTAATCTCCAGGCTGTCAATGCCATGCTCGTGGGCGTAGGCCCGGCAGGCGATCTGCTGGTTGCGGAACTTATCTTTGGCTTCGCCCCCGATTCTTTGCAGTTTGGGGACGCGGTCGATGGCGTCCATCGCCAGGCTGAAGCGGTCAATTTGATTGTTTATCGCCAGCTCCATGGGAGTGTTGATGTTGCCCTTTTCCTTGTAGCCACGCACATGCAGGTGCTGGTTGTTGCGAGCGTAAGTCAGGCGATGAACCAGCCAGGGATAACCGTGGAAGTTGAAGATTATGGGTTTGTCAATGGTAAACAGAGAATCGTAATCCGGATCTGTCAATCCGTGCGGATGCTCTGTGCTCGGCTGCAGTTTGAAAAGGTCGACCACATTGATGAAACGGATCTTCAGGTCTGGGAACTCCTCTCGCAGCAGAACCGTTGCCGCGAGTGCTTCCTGCGTCGGAATGTCGCCGGCGGACGCCATGACGAGATCGGGTTCACAACCCTGGTCGTTACTCGCCCAGTCCCAGATACCAATCCCCTTGGTGCAGTGAGTAATAGCCGCATCCATATTCAGATACTGGAGATGCAGCTGCTTGTCGGACACGATCACATTAATGTAGTCCTCGCTCCTGAGGCAGTGATTGGCTACGGACAGCAGGCAGTTAACATCGGGCGGTAGGTAAATGCGAGTGACGGCCGCACTTTTGTTAAGGACAACGTCCAGAAAACCGGGATCCTGGTGAGTAAAACCGTTGTGGTCCTGCCGCCAAACCGTAGAAGTGATAAGCAGGTTTAGCGAGGCTATGTTTCGGCGCCAGGACAGATGGCTGCAGATCTCCAGCCATTTCGCGTGCTGGTTGAACATGGAGTCAATCACGTGGACAAAGGCCTCATAGGATGAGAAGAAACCATTCCGTCCGGTAAGCAGATAGCCTTCGAGCATGCCCTCCATGGTGTGTTCGCTGAGCATCTCGACGACGCGTCCATTGGTTGCCAGTTCGCCGCCATCCTTGTCCTCGGGGAAGTAGTCGGCAATCCAGAATTTCTTCGAAACCTCATAGATCGCTTGTAACTTGTTCGACGTGGTCTCGTCCGGACCGAACACGCGGAAGTTTTTCATGTTCGACTTCATCACGTCTCGCAGGAAGATCCCCAAAGGCGGGACGTTCTCGACTTCGATGGTTCCCGGCTGATCGACCTTTAAGGCGTAACCCCGGAAATCAGGCAAGCGCAGAGCTTCTTTGAGGATTCCACCATTGGCATGAGGATTGGCGCTCATGCGGCGGGTCCCGGTGGGTGCGAGCTGCTTGAGTTCCGGAATGAGCTTGCCATCCCGGTCGAACAACTCCTCCGGCTTCAGGTCGCGCATCCACTTCTCGAGGATCCGCAGCTGTTCGGGGTTCTTCTTGACGTCGGTCAAGGGAACCTGATGAGCCCGCCAGAATCCTTCAAGGTAGTGACCTTCTACTTCCCGCGGTGCGCCCCAGCCTTTCGGGGAGCGCAGCGCGATCATCGGCCAGCGAGGCCGGCTGGCCACGCCGGTGCTTCGGCATTCCTGCTGGTGCTGTCGAATTTCCTGGACGCAATGCTCCACTGTGGCCGCCATGGCCTGGTGCATGCTTTCGGGATCCGATCCCTCCACGAAGTAAGGCGTCCAACCGTAACCTCGCATGAGGTTTTCCAACTCTTCGTGGCTAATGCGCGCGAGAAGAGTGGGATTATTGATCTTGTAGCCGTTCAAGTGAAGGATGGGCAGAACGGCGCCATCGCGAACGGGGTTGAGGAATTTGCTGATGTGCCATGACGTTGCCAGCGGCCCAGTTTCAGACTCGCCGTCTCCAACCACCGCGGCGACGATCAGGTCAGGGTTGTCGAACGCAGCGCCGCAGGCATGAGAAAGGACGTACCCCAATTCGCCCCCTTCGTGGATCGAACCGGGAGTCTCCGGCGTGCAGTGACTGCCGATGCCGCCAGGAAACGAGAACTGCTTGAAGAACTCGCGCAGGCCACGTTCATCTTCGCTCTTCTCGGGATAGATCTCGGAGTACGTCCCCTCGAGATAACAAGGACCCAGGACGCCGGGCGCGCCATGCCCCGGTCCCGCCAAGAAAATCATGTCCTGGTATAACTTCTTGATCAGCCGGTTCAGGTGGATGTAGATGAAGGCGAGGCCGGGGCTCGATCCCCAATGTCCGAGCAGGCGGTTCTTGATGTGCTCCGGCTTCAGAGCTTCCTTCAACAGAGGGTTGTCCGTGAGATAGATCATGCCGAGCGCCAGATATTTACAAGCTCGCCAGTAGGCGTCAGTCTTCCTTAATTCCTCTGAGCTCAGCGGTGATCCCTGAATCGTGGACCGCGCTTTGCCGTAAGCGCTCAGTGAGACGGTTGATGGTTCTTCTAGTTCTACGACGGGTGTCATTTTTTATGCTCCTTGTGTCCTCGCAGTGGAGTCGGAACCGCTCTTGATTTCGTTTCGCAGTGGATGGCCCTTGCTACTCGCAGGTGGCGATCGCGCTTAGTGAAGTGCAACAATCAGGCCATTCGTAAGCCTTTGAAAACGGAAACTACCCGCCGAAAAAAGGTGTCGAGCCCGAACACTTGACCAACGATTGACTCTAGAAGTTCTCCTGAACCACCTTCGCCCCTTTCTTCGCGAAGTCGTACGTGGCTCTCAGATTGCCGCCCATAAACCGGACCTTGCCGGTGATGTCGCGCTCGAGCACCACTTTACCGCTCTTATCGACGAACTGGCAGTGAATGAGATTGTAGGCGATGACACTCAGCCACAGCCGCACCGCATTCGACCGGAACAGCCAGAAATATTCCCTCGTCGTGACGTTGCACGACTTGAGAGTCGGGTCATTTTCGAGACGAAAGAGTCTTCCCTCTTTGAGATAGAGAAACGAGGCGGCACACGAGGGATTGCTACACTTGGCGATCATAACGGCACCCATCGCCGATAGGATAGTTGCCAGTCTCCTCCCCACTCCACAGCGATGCAGTGATCAAGATCACACGTCATTGTGGCTGGACAGACACCAGTGTCGATTCTCCCGGCAACTGTTCGTGCCCCCCGGCGCAATCATCAGGGTTTCCTGAAGGGCTCGACTTTTACCGACAGCAAGACATTTCGTTTTGGGTGGCTTCTACAAACCCAGACAAGACCGTCGCTCCGATGCCCCACGAGGAGGTTTGTGAATTCGAGTAGCGGCTGCTTTCCGCTGTCGGCATGTCTCAAAACGTGTAGATTTCGGTACAGCGCCCCATCACAGTTCGGACGATGTTAAGTAGTCTGCTTTCAGCACAGCGAAGGGCAGTTGGAAACGGGGATTTCGGGACACTCTACTCTAATGTGGGCCGGATCTCCGGACCGAGTCCCATCCACCAAGGCAGGCTTTTGACGAGCATACCGTGTCGTGCGATGAATCCGGCCATTTCATGAGAGGAAGCCGAGCATGACCGACAGAATTGCTGCACTATTTGGCCAACGCAGGTGGTTGAAGAAGTGAGTGCCGATAGGGCTTCACAAACTGCGCCGGGATCAACCTCACCCGGTGACCTTGTTTTCGTAATGCGGCTCCCAGGAAGTGCGATCCGACGCATGCCTCAAGGCCTATGAGAGAGGCAGGCAGATTGGCGGTGTAGGCTAACAGCTGCGTACGCGAGAACTTCTTGCGAACCAGAACCTTACGCTCGCCTTCTCATGAAAGGTGACTTCGGTGGCGCTTGGGCAGTGTGCCCAAAGATCGCCGACTCTCATGAGGAGCTTTCCAAATTCAGCGCGAACCCGACTTCTGAATTCCTAGCGCCTGTCGAATAGACACATTCCCGTCATCTTGGTCGCGCAAAATCCAGAAGGAGGGGAGCATGAACACGCCGCACAGGTATCAATACGGAAGTCTGACGAGGAGGAAACGAATTCGGACGGAAGATGTCTGGCAGTTTCGTTATTACGAAACTACTCCAGAGGGGCGGCGGCGCCGGAGGTCAAAGATCATCGGTGTGCTGAGCGAGTATCCAACACAGGCGGATGCACTTCGAATTCTCGAACGATTTCGACTGCGGCTAAATCTTCAAAACCGATTTGGCCTGCCGGTGACACTCGATGCTCTTGCGGATGACTACGTCGAGAAAGAGCTGCCATTGCTACGCTATGGAACCCAGCAAGGGCATCTCTCCAGCTTGAGTCGCTGGATACGGCCGCGTTGGGGTGGATGCGTTGTCTACGAAATCAAGCCGATTGAGGTTGAGCAGTGGCTTCGATCTCTGCCGTTGGCGGAGAAGTCAAAGGTAAACCTGCGCAGCCTTTTGCATCTTGTGTTTCAGCATGGACGGCGCTGGGAGATAACCGACGTCAACCCCATTGATCTGGTACGGCAGCGTGGCGGGCGCCGAT
>Ga0181523_10000464_pt1 | contig 45655 bp, 32 predicted proteins | sample PEATcosm2014_Bin_43_FD_119752 | JGI IMG/M metagenome (GOLD analysis project Ga0181523, IMG submission 119752) | Peatland microbial communities from MTU Mesocosm Facility, Houghton, MI, USA - PEATcosm2014_Bin05_30_metaG | ecosystem: Environmental > Terrestrial > Soil > Wetlands > Peat | place... | reverse complement strand
CGCAGCGCTGAAAGCGCTGCGCCACCCAAAACCTCACTAAAACAACATCTCACTTCGCCCGCGGCACAAACAGCGCCACCGGCGGCTTCACCCCATACGTCGCCGCGAAACTGCCCTGATTCACGGCCATCGCGAAATGCCCCCGCGAGTCGATATAGAGTAGTGGCTGTCCCAGCGGCACATCGCTGAACGTCTTCACAAACTTGATCTTCATCTCTTTGCCGCCCACCGTCACCGGAACTTCCTGCCCGCGCTGGTAGCCGAGCTTCAGAAAATCCTCCGCATCCACGTTCGTGACCAGGTTTCCAAACGGCCCATCCGTCGCAATCACTGTGGCGCTCAAGCCGTGATCATCAAGCGTTGCGGCTTTCAACTCCAGACGCACCAGGTCCTTCACCGCCATCTCCGGACCCACCTTCGTCCAGTCATCCCCGCGCGCCATGTGCGCGCCCACCGGTGAAAAAATGTCGCGCCCGTGAAACGTCGACGACAGCTTCGTCCCAATCATCCAGTCCGGATTCGTAATCTCGCGCACCGCTTCAATCCCGTCGCGCTGCTCCACCAGCGTCAGCAGCCCGTTATCCGGCAGCACAAAATATTGGCCGCGCTTCGACCGCGCCACAATCGCCTTCCGCGTGCTTCCCACCCCCGGATCAATCACCACCACAAACACCGTGCCCGCCGGAAAGTACGGCGTCGCGCCATACAGGAATCGCGCTCCGTCGAGAATCGAAAACGGCGTCACCTGGTGCGTCAGATCGACAATGCGCACGTCGGGCATGATCGAATACATCACCCCGCGGCACAGCGCCACCGAATCGTCGACTACCCCAAAATCCGTCATGAACACAATCGTCGGCGGATATTTCCGCGCGGCATCTTCGGGTGCCCCATTCCTGCCCTGAGCGGAGTCGAAGGGTCTCGCGTCTGTTGCGAGAAGTGGGGATTTTCCCCATGCCAGCGGACCCGCCATTACCAGGACCAGCACCAATATGCAAATCACAAACGGCCTGAAATTGCGTCGCAATGTCTTTCCCCTTCCTTGTGATAAATCCCTGTCCTGAATTTGCAGGCCGCAATTCTAAACGAAATACAATCGCGACTGGCGGGCGCGCGCCCGGCCCGTCGACAAGTCTATAATGCTGCTGCAATCCAATTTCCCGGAGGCTTCTATGTCGCCAGTCATCCCCGAGAAGTACCGCGATCTGTTTCAGAAGCGGGCCTTTGCCAGCCTGGGGACGTTAATGCCCGATGGCCGCCCGCAAGTCACGCCCGTGTGGTGCGATTTTGACGGCGAGCTCGTAATCTTCAACTCCGCCAAGGGACGCCAGAAAGACCGCAACGTGCGGCGCGATCCCCGCGTTTCGCTCGCCATCATCGATCCCGAGAATCCCTACCGATACATCGAGATTCGCGGCCGCGTCGTCGAAATCACCGAAGACGGAGCCGCCGAGCACATCAACAAAATGGCCAAGAAATATCTCGGCGTCGACAAGTATCCCTACGCCCAGGCCGGCGAAGTTCGTGTGCTCTACAAAATCAAACCCGAGCACACCACGGTGATGGGATAGTCGCAACGGTGCGTTCGTAGAGACGTAGCTTGCTACGTCTCTTGCCGGCGGCACCGGCGCGGCAAGCCAAGCTGTCGCCGGCAACGTCTCTCCGAAAGCACCAGCTTGCGTCGGAGGCGCGCGGAAGCGCGGCGTCGGCGCACCGTGCAACCGCGGCATCGGCGCACCGTGCAACCGCGGCGTCGGCGCATTCGTGGAAGAGCGGCGCTTCGGCGCCGCGGCGGCGTTCGTAAATGTGACGGGCTTTAGCCCCCGTGTGAGGAATCCATCCCCACCTACAACCTCTGCTTCCTCGGTTTCGGCAACGTCAACCGGACCCTCGTCCGTCTCCTCGAAGACCGCGCTCAGGAACTCGGCGACCGTCACGGAATCTCCTACCGCATCACAGGAATCGCCTCGCGCCGCTTAGGCTGGATTGCCGACCCGAATGGACTGGATCCGAACGCAGTATGTGGCGCGGGCACTCCTGCCCGCGAGACGCCTACACCCAATCCGAATCCTCGCGCTAGCCTGTCCGGATCTAGCAACGTGCGCGAATGGCTCGCCGCCGCCCGCGCCGACGTCCTCTTCGAAGCCACCTCGCTCAACGTGAAAGATGGCCAGCCCGCCGTCGACCACATCCGCGCCGCCCTCGACCACGGAGCCCACGCCATCACCGCCAACAAGGGCCCTATCGTCCACGCCTACCGCGAGCTGCGCGATCTGGCCGCCGCCCGCGGAAAGAAATTCCTCTTCGAATCCACGGTCATGGATGGCGTGCCGATTTTTTCTTTGTTCGATCAAATGCCCACCGTTCATCTGCGAGGTTTCCACGGAATCCTCAACTCGACCACCAACGTAATCCTCGGTGAAATGGAAAACGGCGTGACCTTCGACGAGGCTCTGAAAGTGGCGCAAACCCTCGGCATCGCGGAAACCGACGCCACTCACGACGTCGACGGCTGGGACGCCGCCGTCAAGACTGCCGCGCTGATTACGGTGCTGATGGATGTTCCGGTCCGCCTGGAAGACATCCACCGCGAAGGCATCCGCGACCTCACTCCGCAAGCCCTGCGCAACGCCCGCCGCGACGGATGGCCCTTCAAGCTGGTCTGCCGCGCCCAACGCGTGGGTCAAGGCGAGAACGCAGGCGTAGAGGCCACCGTCATGCCCGAAAAAGTCCTGGCCACCTCGCCCATGGGCAAGATCACTGGCACCTCGTCCTACATCCATTTCGAAACCGACATCTTCCCCGGCCTGGCTGTCACCGAAGAAAATCCCGGGTTGTACGCGACGGTCTACGGCATGCTAGCGGATTTCGTAAGGGCCGCGACGTCGGCCTGATACACAGGCATGAAGCACCGTGGAAGAGCGGCCCTTCAGGGCCGCGTTAGCGTCTTAAGCTCACTGGGCTTTAGCCCTGGTGGTCGTCCTCCGAGCCGCGATCCGACGAACAGGCGTTACAGGCAGTGCCCGATTCTCTTCAGAGAGATCGCACCGAGCGGATCGGAAGGCGAGGGCTCGTCCTGCGGCTGCGCGCGACCAAACTCGAAAGACACATACACGGTCCAGTAATTACATGGAAAGACATCCGGCTCGCGACCAAGATTCGCCACGATCTCGCCCCGCCAATCGTTGTAAACGACTTTTCTGGAATCCAGATATCCCCTAACTTCCGACCGCGGAGCTCCTAGCCGCAGCGCACGCTGATACTGCCCCAGCTGCGCTTGATAGGCCACCTCCAGCTCAGCCCGGGTGCGGTCCGCAGCCTTGCTTTGCAGCTTTAGATTCCGGTAACCATAGGCGAAGTAAAGAAAAAACGGGGTTAAGAGAACACACAGGACGACCGCTATCTTTTTTAACGTTCGCACGACACCGCCAGCATGCCACGCACTCGTGAAATCTGCAACAATGCCGCTCGTGATAGAAAATAGTCAGAGAAAATGCCAACCACTGAACAAAACACCGCCTTCGACCTAACCTCCATCCGCGCCCAGTTCCCCTCGCTCGCCCAAACCGTCAACGGACATCCTGCCGCGTTTCTCGACGGCCCGGGCGGAACGCAAGTGCCGCAGCGCGTGATTGACGCCATCTCCAACTATCTGCGCCGCGACAACGCCAACACCGGCGGAGCCTACTCGACCAGCCGCCATACCGACGCCATGATCGCCGAAGCCCGCGCCGCCATGGCCGACTTCCTGCACTGCGCCGCCGACGAAGTCGTCTTCGGTCCGAATATGACCACGCTCACGTTCGCCATGAGCCGTGCCATCGGCCGCGATCTGAAGCCCGGAGACGAAATCCTGGTCACGCGCCTCGACCACGACGCCAACGTCTCCCCTTGGCTCGCCATGGCAGAAGAAGGAGGAATCACCGTACGCTGGGCCGAAATTCACGACGCAGACTGCACCCTCGACCTGGCCGACCTCGCGTCAAAAATAAATTCCCACACGAAGCTGGTCGCCGCCGGATACGCCTCGAACGCCGTGGGCACTATCAATCCTGTAAAAGAAATCGTCCGCCTCGCCCACGCTGCCGGCGCCCTCGCCTACATCGACGCCGTCCACTACACCCCGCACGGCCTGATCGACGTGGCCGCGCTCGATTGCGATTTCCTGGTGTGCTCGACTTACAAATTCTTCGGCCCGCACATGGGCGTGATCTTCGGCAAGCGCGAGCACCTGCAGCGCCTGCGTCCTTATAAAGCTCGTCCCAACACGAATGCGATTCCGAATTGCTGGGAGTGGGGCACGCTCAACCACGAATGCATCGCCGGAATCGCCGCCTGCGTGGAATATCTAGCCGATCTCGGCCGTCACCACGAAAAGTGTGGGGACGCGCGACTCGCCCGTCCGTCGAGCGAAGCTCGACCAGTAGTGACCACGGAACGCCGCGCCGCCATCGAAGCCGCCTACGCCGCCATCCACGAACACGAGCGCGCGCTACTGGAAAGAATAATGACCGGCCTGAAGAAAATTCCCAGCCTCAAAATCTACGGCATCACCGACCCCGCCCGCCTCCACGAGCGCTGCGCGACGCTCGCGGTAAGAATCGAAAATCACACGCCGCTCGAACTCTCCACCAAGCTCGGCGAGCGCGGCTTCTTCACCTGGGACGGCAACTACTACGCTCTCAACCTCACCGAGCATTTGGACGTGGAGAAATCCGGCGGCTTTCTGCGCATCGGCCTGGTCCACTACAACACCGCGGAAGAAGTCGACCGCCTCCTGGCCAACCTGCGCGAAATCGTCGGAGCGTAAGGCTTACCGCGTCGAAAACATAAATTGGAAGCATAAATTGGCGTCGTCATCCTGAGCGAAGCGAAGGACCTGTGCACACCGCACTCAACTCCATAGGTCCTTCGCTTCGCTCAGGATGACAACGCGGAGGCAACGTGGAAGAGCGGCGCTTCAGCGCCGCGTACAGCGACCTCAATCAACGGGGCTTCAGCCCCCTGGTCGCTACGGCTTCGGCGCAGTCGCGGGCACAGCAGCAGGGCTCCCAGCCGCCGGCGCCGCCGACTCCGACACCACCAGCATCTCGTATTCCTTGCCATTCACTTTGAACTTCATCTTGTCTTTCTTGATGGTCAGCTCGACCGGAGCATTCACCGGCAGCATCGCCTTGTGCGCCTCTTTTTCCTGGCGCACGTGATACTCGGTCGTGTCGGTGCGGATCACATATTCCTGACACATCAATTCCATGGTCTGCTTCTTGTTCTTGGCTTGCGAGCCGCATTGCACCGAGTTTTCCGAGATGAGCGTTCCCTGCATCTCATCTTTGGCGGCCGCCGTCACGGTCAAGCCCAGCGTCAGCGCCGTCAGCAGCAGAACTGCATTCGTCGTCCTCATCCTCATCCTCATCGTCATATGTGCCTCCCGATTCTTGATGACTCTCGCAACATCCTTACGCAGAACAGCCCGGGACGCATCCCGGGCTGGAAAGGAACGAGCTTCGCAATCGCAATGGACTGTCCGCCACCGCTTACGGCCAGCGCTTGGCCGTATCTTCCCAACCGGCGGCGCGTACCGGCTGCGGCGCGGGAATCGAGGGTGGCGCCGGAACCGTGAGCCGAGCCGTAGCCTGCGGTCCATTCACCGCGGTCGCCAGGGCGGGCTTGCCCATGTCCGACATCATTTCTTTTTCCTCGGAGAGCAGCGGGGCCACCAGTCGCAGGGCCTCCACTTCCTTCTCCAGACGGGTCAATTCCATTTCTTTTTGCCGCAGTACCTCGTAAACATTCTTCATGACCATGGCACCTGCCGATTGAATCAAAATTTCGAACCTGTCTTCGAACTCTAGCAGAGTTGCCTGTGTTGTCAAGGCTTTCAGCCCGCGCGCTAGTACAAAACTTGGCGCCAGAGTTGGCGCAAAAACCTGGCGTTCAACGGGCTGCGGTTTCAAGAACCGAAGCCGCGAAATGGTCATCCGAGCGCGGGTACGAAAGTAATCTCCGGTCACTCCCCGTCGGCGATACCATGATTAGACGATTGAGCGCACACCGCTCCAACGGATTGCCTCTGGAGGTCTACTCGATGCCGACACGGCGAATTTTGGTTTTGTTTGCAGCCAGCGCCTTCCTGTGCGCCTTCCCGGCGTACGGCCAGGACGACTCGCCATCGCTCGGCGATGTGGCACGCCAGGCTCGTCAGCAGAAGCAGCAGAAGGACGCCCAATCCCAATCCAAAGACAGCTCCGCACCCAGCAAAGACGCGCAGAACCCAGCCGACCAAACCAAACCCGACCAATCCAAGACTGCGTCCGCGGCGGGCACACCCGCCAAGAATGCTCCAGCCAAGCCTTCCCACGTCATCACCAACGAAGAGATCCCATCGCACATTGGATCCACCTTGACTTCCGCCACAGGTTCTCGCCCCGCGAGCACGCCCGACGAACAGCCCCGTTCCGGCGACCAGAGTGCCGCCGAGCAGTTGAAGTCCCAGATTCAGGCCCAGAAGGCCGGCATCGCCCAGCTGCAGAGCAACATCGCCAGCCTGAATGACTCCATTCAATACGCCGGCGCAAACTGCGTGAGCAACTGCGTCCAGTGGAACCAGGAGCAGAAACGGAAGCAGGATCAGGTGGAGTCCATGAAGGCCGTACTGGAACAACAGCAGAAGCGTCTCGAAGACCTGCAAGAGTCCGCGCGCAAGCAAGGCTTTGGCAGCTCGGTCTACGATCCAGAATAACCCGGTCGTGATTTACGAGCGAAGGGCTTCGGTTTTCAAATTACAAAATTACAAAATTTCTCAATTTCTCAATTTTTCACATTCCCCAAAGCTGCCCGGTCATGCGAAATTAGTTCATGGCATTAGTCGTTCGTCCTTCGCCCATTCATTCCGTCGGGGTCTACGCCTCAACCCCCATCCGCAAAGGAGCGCGCGTCGTGGAGTACGACGGCGAGCGCATTACCGCCGAGGAAGCCGACCGCCGTTACGATGGCGTCTCCCGCACTTATCTCTATGGGCTCGACGACGGCAAGACCGTGATCGACGGCCACGGTCTGGGCGCCTATCTGAATCATTCCTGCGATCCCAACTGCGAGGTCGACGAGATCAAAGGCCGCGTCTGGATTTTCGCCATCCGCGACATCGCCGCCGGCGAAGAACTCCTTTGGGACTACAACCTTTACGACGACGAGGACCCCGCCCCCTGCCACTGCGGCTCCCGCAAGTGCCGCGGCACCATGTATTCCCGCGAGTGGATGGCCAAGATGCGCCGCAAAGAAGCGCGCAAAAAGAAACGGGAATTGTTGGAAGCGACGAGGAAAGGCAAGAAAATCGAATCGCTCGAAACCGAGTCTCTTGAATCCAGGAAGAGCACGACTTCAAGTCGTGCTGATCCAGCCGCTTAATTTGAACCGGCCCAGCCGCGAAGCGGCGAAGAATAGAGCCCACGGCGCAAGCCGTGGGTTAGCTAGCAAAGATCAGAACAAGCCCCGAAGGGGCGAAGGAAACCTAAGCAGACTCCGCCGGAACGCTGCTCCGAACCGGCACTTTCCCGTGCTCCCGCCATCCTTCAATAATCAAATACAGCACCGGGATGAAAAACAGATTCAGAATGGTCGACATGATCATCCCGCCAAACACGGTCGTGCCCACCGAATGCCGGCCATTCTCGCCCGCGCCCGTGGCCAGCACCAGCGGCACCACGCCCAGAATAAACGCCAGCGAGGTCATCAGAATCGGCCGCAGACGAATCGTCGCACCCTGCACCGCCGCTTCCACCAGCGGCATCCCGCGCGCCCGCAACTGTTCCGCGAATTCCACGATCAGAATCGCGTTCTTGCTCGACAGCCCGACCAGCATCACCAGTCCGACCTGGCAGAACACGTCATTCTGCAAACCTCGCAACCATTGCGCACCCAGCGCCCCGAGCAGCGCCATCGGCACCGCCAGCAGCACAATAAACGGCAGCACGAAACTTTCATACTGCGCCGACAGCGTGAGATACACGACCAGCGTGCCCAGCCCAAACAGAATCAGCGACGTTCCGCCCGCCGCTAGTTCCTCGAGCGACAGCCCGGTCCAGCTGTAGGTAAATCCCTGCGGCATCTTCTTGCCCAGTTGCTCCATCGCCGCAATCGCCTGCCCCGAGCTGTATCCCGGAGCTGGCGAGCCATCGATCTCCGCCGACCGGAATAGGTTGTAGTGGCTGATCACCTGCGGCGTCGTGGTCTGTGTAATGCTGATCAGATTCTCCAGCGGCACCATCGCGCCAGTGTCGGAGCGCACGTAAAACTGTTTCATGTTCTCCGAGGTCGCCCGGAATTGCTTGTCGGCCTGTACGTACACCCGGTAGGAGCGGTTGTTGAAGTCGAAATCATTTACATAGGACGAACCCATGTACACGCCCAGCGCATCCGTGATCTGCGAGAGCGGCACATGCAGGCTCTTCGCTTTCTCGCGGTCAATGGTCACCAGATATTGTGGATCGTTCGCGGTAAACGACGTGAACAAGCGGGTCAGATCCTTGCGCTGGCTCGCCTGTTGCAGCAGACCGTACGCCGTGCCCGCCAATTCATCGAGCTTGTGCGCGGCCTGATCCTGCACCACGAACTGAAACCCGCCAAACTGGCTCAACCCCTGAATGGGCGGCGGCAGCGTGGGAAACACGATCGCCCCTGAAACCCCAAACATTCGCGGACGAATCCGGTTCAGAATCGCCGACGCGGTGTGAGCGTCCCCTTTGCGCTGCGAATACGGCTTCAACGGAACGAAAATAAGTCCCTGGTTGGCGGCCGATCCCGCAAAACTGAAGCCCGCCACGGAAAACGTTCCTTCGGCCTCCTGCACATCCGCCAACAGGTCGGAAACCTGCTTTCCAATCGCCTTCGTATATTCCAGCGAGGCCCCCGACGGAGCCTGGATCACGATGATGAAATATCCTTGATCCTCATCCGGCACGAACCCGGTCGGCACCCGTGTGAACACAAAATACGTCAACCCCAGCCCGGCGAAAAACACAATCGCCATCGCCAGTTTGTGCTTCAGCACGTGATGCAGCAGGACACGGTACCCGCGGGTCATGACCGTGACGCCGTCGTCGAACTTCTGCAGCCACCACCACTTTTTGCGGTGACCGCCGCTCAGAAAAATCGCCGCCAGCACCGGAGCCAAAGTCAGCGCGTTGAACGCGGATATAGCGATGGAAAATGCGATGGTCAGCGCAAACTGGCGAAACAGAATTCCGGTTGTCCCCGGAAAGAACGCAACCGGCACGAACACGGCAACCAGCACCAGCGAAGTCGCGATCACGGCGCTGGTAATCTCGGCGGTGGCTGCCGCCGCTGCTTTGTGCGAGTCGTGTTCGCCCTCAGTAATATGGCGCTCAATGTTTTCAATCACGACGATCGCGTCGTCCACCACCAGCCCCGTGGCCAGCGTGATGCCGAACAAAGTCAGCGTGTTGACCGAGAAGCCGAGCAGCTTCACAAAAACGAAGGTGCCGATCAGCGAAACCGGAGTGGCGATAAAGTGAATCATCGTCGTCCGCCAGTCCCCGAGGAAAATAAAAATCACCAGGATGACCAGCAGAATCGCCGAACCCACCGTGAAGACCACGTCGCGAATCGACTCACTCACCGCGTCGGTGGTATCGAACGCAACTTTGTAATGCATGCCGGGAGGAAAGCTCTTCGACAACCGGTCCAGCTCGGCAATCGCCTTCCGGTCCACATCCAGCGCGTTGGCAGTCGACAACTGCGTGACCGCCAGCCCCATCGCATCCTGTCCGTCGAATTGCACATCGGTCGCGTAACTCTCGGCGCCCAGTTCCGCATGGCCAACATCTTTCAGCCGAACCAGCGTGCCATCCGCATTGGTTTTGAGAATGATGTTGTCGAACTGCGCCGGTTCGCTCAGCCGCCCCACCGCCCGCACGCTGATCTGATAATTCTGTCCCGCGAGGGAAGGCTGTTGGCCGACCTGCCCAGCCGCAACTTCGACGTTCTGCTCCGAAAGCGCGCTCACCACGTCGGTCGCCGTGAGCCCGCGCCCCGCCATCCGCCCCGGATCCAGCCACAGCCGCATGGAATACTTGCGCTCACCGAAAATGATTACGTCGGCAACGCCCGGAATGCGCTTTAGCGCATCCCGCACGTACACGTCGAGATAATTGCTGAGAAACAGCGTGGGGTAGATCTCTTTGCCGCTCTTGTCTTTATCCGCGAAGACGGCCGCGCCAAACACAAAGTTCTGCGAAGTCTTTGCCGTCGTAATGCCGACCGCCTTGACCGCGGCGGGAAGCCGCCCCTGCGCCGTGTTCACCCGGTTCTGAATGTCGACCGTGGCCAGGTCCGGATCGCGGGTCAGATCGAATGTGGCGATCACGCTGCTGGTTCCGTCGTTGCCGCTGGTGGAAGTGATGTACTTCATCCCTTCCGCGCCGTTGATCTGCTGCTCGATCGGAATCGTGACCGCGCTTTCCACCGTCTGCGCGCTCGCCCCAATGTAGACGCTGGTCACGCCCACTTGCGGCGGGGCCAGATTCGGAAACTGCGAGATCGGCAGCGTCGGTATGACCGCCGAGCCCGCCAGAACAATCAGCAGCGCGCAAACCGCGGCAAATACCGGACGTTTAATGAAGAAGCCAACAAACATGAGGAATCCCGTATGCGGCAGCGCCCGCTGCCGCGTGTTCAATTACAGCGTTGAATCACAACTAGGTTGGAAAACCGAAACCGGAAACCCGCATCAGCTCAGCGGTATCACCGGCGCCCCGTCCAGCAGAAACTGCGTGCCCGAGATAATGATCTTGTCCCCGGGCTTGATGCCGTCCTGCACTTCGTAGTCGTTGCCCACGGTCTGTCCGATGGTCAGCGGTTTCTGCCGGGCTACGAACGAGCCGCCGTTCTGCGACTCGGCCACGAATGCAAAATACTGCCCCGCCAGCCGCGATACCGCGAGAATCGGCACTTCCGGATTCTGGTGCGTGCCCCACACCACGCGCGCCCGAATAAACTGCGATTGCTGCAACGCGTCGTTGCCATTGGCGATGCGCGCCTTCACCAGCACCGTTTGCGTAGTGTTGTCCACCTGCGGAGAAATAAAACTCACCCGCGAATCCGCCAGCACTTTGCCGTCGCCGCCGACCACCTGCACCGGCAAACCCATCTTGAGCTGCGACGAATGTTCGATCGGCACATACACGTAAGCTTCCAGGCTCCCCGGCTGATCGATCGTCGTGAGCTGCGTCGCGGTCGTCACCCGGTCTCCGACGTGCACCGGAATATCTCCCACTATGCCGCTGCGCAGCGCGACCACCTTGTAGTAATGCAGCTGCACTTCCTGCTCTTTCACATTGGCATCCAGCGCTTCCACCTGCGCCTGGGCCGCGTCCAGGTTCGATTTCGCCTGGTCCATATCCTGCTTGCTCACCACCCCTGCCGCCGAAAGTCCCTGGGTGCGTTCGTACTGCTGCTTGGCCCAGATCAGGTTCGCCTGCTGCGCCGCCCGCGCGCTCTCCTGGCTCTTCACCGTGGCCTGCTGCTTCAGCGGATCGATCTCGATCATCGCCGTGCCCGCCTGCACCCGGTCGCCCGAGTGCACAAGAATCTGGGTGATTTGCCCCTCGACCTGCGGCATAATTACGGCCGAGTCGCGCGACTTCAGCGTGGCTACGTACTCGCTCGCGTCGTTGACCGGCACCGCCTTCGCCTCCAGCACCTTCACCGGCATGCCCATCGGACCACCGGCATGAGGATTCTGAGCCGCGTTGCTGGTGCAGCCCACCGTGATCACGCTGGCCGCCAAACCCGCCGCCAGCAAGCCCTTTGCCACCAATTCTTTAACGTCATTTGCCATAAGTCGAAAACCGTCTTGCCTGCTTCTTGAATGTTGGACCGAAAACGGTCAGAAAAAAACCGACCATCTCTGGGTTGGACGTATAGCCCAGCCCTACGTTTCACGCTGATCTACAGATTCCCCAACCCCCGCCGGCGACGCAAAATAATACGCGTTTCCCTCCGCGTCCAGTGTCCTCTGTGGTTAAAACTTTCTTAGGGGCCAGCCGCCTTCACGGCTTCAGTGCCAGGAAGGCCACGTTAAAGCCGTTCAGGTGATCGCCATCTCAGGACATAACAGCGAAATTCTACGCTGAAGAGCCGGGTGCCCCATCCTTGTCGCGCTCTTCGCGACAGGGTGGGGACTCTGACTTCTCGGCGTCCTCTGTGGTGAAGACCTTGCCTCTTCGCGCTCGAATCCCCCACGCCCGCCGCCGCATCCTTTATCCTATGTATTCGTACTCTTAACGACCCCGAAATCATGGCCCAAAAATCGAAGACTTCCAATGGCGGCTCCCGCGCCGCAGTAATCGAACCCGCCGCCAACCCCGAGCGCGAACGCGTCTTCAATGCCTACCGCCAGTGGGGATACCTCGAGGGCGATCTCGATCCGCTCGGTTTTCTCCGCCCCCGCGAAACGCCCGAACTCGAGCACGAAGGTGAGTACGCCCGTGAGGCCGCCGCCATCTACTCCTCCACCATCGGCATCGAAATCAATCACATCTACGCTCCCGAGCGCCGTCAGTGGATTTACGACCGCATGGAATCTGGCGCTGACGAGGTCACAGAAAAAGACCAAACTCGCATCCTCGACCTGCTCATCCGCGCCGACATCTTCGAGCAAGTCATGCAGCAGCGCTACCTCGGCAGCAAACGCTTCTCGCTTGAAGGCGTCACCGCGCTCATCCCCCTCGTCGATGAAGTTCTCGACACCGCCGCCCAGCGTGGCTCTATCGAACTCGTCATGGGCATGAGCCATCGCGGACGCCTCAACGTGATCGCCCACGTCGCCCAGCGGCCTCCGCAGGAAATTTTCGCTGGATTCGAAGACGTCGACCCGCGCAGCGTGCTCGGCTCCGGCGACGTGAAATATCACATGGGCGCGACCGGCGAATACACAACCCACAGCGGCGGAAAAGTTCACATCCACCTGGTCTCGAACCCCAGCCATCTCGAGGCCGTCGACCCTGTCACCGTCGGTCGCACCCGCGCCAAGCAGGACCGCACCGGCGAAGGCGGCCGCGAAAAATATCTCCCGCTCCTCGTTCACGGTGACGCCGCGTTCGCCGGACAAGGCATCCTCGCCGAGACCATGAATTACGCCGATCTTCCCGGCTACACCGTCGGCGGCACCATTCACGTGGTCGTCAACAATCTTCTCGGATTTACTACCAGCTATACCGAGGAACACTCGACGCGCTTCGCCGCCTGCATCGCGCGCCGCCAGTCGATTCCCATCTTCCACGTCAACGGCGAAGACGTCGACGCCGTCGTCCGCGTCGCCCGCATGGCCACCGAGTATCGCTACAAATTCGGCACGGATGTGGTCATCGATCTGATCGGCTACCGCCGTCACGGCCACAGCGAAGTCGACGACCCTACCATCACCCAGCCGCTGCTCTACAAGAAAATCAAAGAGCATCCGCCATTGTGGGAGATTTATGCCGACGACACCGGCGCCGCCGACGCCCAGTCTCGCGCCGACGCCATCAAGGCCGAATTCGAAGCCGCCCAGAAGCAAGCCGCCAGCATCAAGCACAAGCCCACCCTGCGCGAACTTCCCAGCTATTGGGATAAATATTTCGGAGGCCCGCACCGCCCCGAGTACGAAGTCGAAACCGGACTCTCGCCCGAAGAATTATCCGAGCTCACCACTCGCCTCACCGCCTATCCCGACGGATTTCACATTCATCCGAAGGTGAAGAAGTTGCTCGAACAGCGCGCCGAAATGGGCGTCGGCCAGCGCCCCGTTGATTACGGCATGGCCGAAGCCCTGGCCTTCGCCAGCCTGGTGAAGTCCGGCACCCACGTGCGTTTCAGCGGACAAGACTCCCGCCGCGGCACTTTCAACCAGCGCCACTCCGTGCTCATCGACACCGAAAACGAAAACGAATTCGTTCCGCTGGAAAACATCGCGCCCGGCCAGGCCCGCTGCGAAATCTACAACTCGACACTTTCCGAAGCCGGCGTTCTAGGCTTCGAATACGGCTACAGCCGCGACTATCCCGAATCGCTCGTTCTCTGGGAAGCCCAGTTCGGCGACTTCGTCAACGTCGCCCAAGCCATCATCGACCAGTTCATCAGCGCCGGAGAAGCCAAGTGGAACCTGCTCTCCGGCGTCGTCCTGCTCCTGCCCCACGGCTACGAAGGCCAGGGCCCGGAACATTCCAGCGCGAGAATCGAGCGCTTCATCCAGCTCGCGGCCAAACACAACATCCAGATCGCGCAGCCCAGCAACGCCGCGCAGTATTTCCATCTCCTGCGGCGCCAGGCCCTGCGCCACTGGCGCAAGCCGCTCGTCGTATTCACTCCGAAAAGCATGCTGCGCCACCCTGACGCGAGCTCTCCGATCGCGGATTTCACCCACAAGAATTTCCAGAACGTCATCCCCGACACCGAAGTCGGCGAAGCCGACCGCATCCTGATCTGCACCGGAAAAATCGGCCACGAACTCCGGGCCGAACGCAAGAAGAGAAAAGACACCAGCACAGCGATCGTCTTCTTAGAACAGCTCTACCCGTTCCCCGAACAGGAAGTCGTCGCCGAATTCGATCGCCACGGCAAGCACGCCGACATCGTCTGGGTGCAGGAAGAGCCCGCCAACATGGGCGCCATGTTCAACATGCTCCCGCGCCTGAAACGAATCTCCGGCGACCGCCCCGTGCTCAGCGTAAAACGCAGTTCCGGCGCCAGCCCAGCGACAGGAAGCAGCAAAGCGCACGAAGTAGAACAAAAGACGTTGCTGACCCTGGCCTTCACCACAAAGTAGGTTTTGAAATTGTGGGGCCGGATCCCTGATCCGGCCGCCGAACCGCAGCTCGGCAGGTCCTTATGTGGCGCAGGCGCCCGCCCGCGTTTCGGCGTGGTGGTACTCTTTCAGCTTCATGCCCCGCCACTCTCAACCCCTGCGCATCGCCATCGACACCGGCGGCACCTTCACCGACTGCGTCTGGATCGACCCAGCAACCCGCCGCCTTCGCATGCTCAAAGTTTTTTCCACGCCCGCCGATCCCTCCCAAGCCATCGTCGAGGCGCTAGAGAAGATCGCACCAAAAAAAGATTTCATCCTCCTCCACGGCACCACCGTCGGCACCAACACGCTGCTCGAACGCAAAGGCGCGCGCACCGCACTGGTCACCACCGCCGGATTCGAAGACGCCCTCGAAATCGGGCGCCAGGCCCGCCCCAAGCTCTACGATTTTTTCTTCGACCGCATCGAGCCGCTAGTCCCGAAAGATCTCCGCTTCGGCGTCCACGAACGCGCCGCGGCGGACGGCGAAATCCTCACCTCACCCACGCCGCAGGAATTGCACGCCCTGGCCCAGCAGATCGCCGCCGCGAAGCCAGAATCCATCGCGATCTCGTTCCTCTTTTCATTCGCTAATCCAAACAACGAATCAGCCGTCGCCGATGCGCTCAGCTCACTCGCCCTCCCGCTCTCCATCTCGCACCAAATCCTCCCCGAATTCCGCGAATACGAACGCACCTCGACCGTCGTCATCAACGCCTACCTGCAGCCAATCATGCAGCGCTATCTGGAAAATCTGGAAGCGAGATCGTTTGGAATGAGCGCCACGAAAAGCGCGCAAGCTCAGGTGGAAGAGCGGCGCTTTAGTGCCGCGAAAGGATCCCAAAGGCAGGGGGCTTTAGCCCCCGAGCCCAATCGGCGCGCCCCGCGCATCTTCGTCATGCAGTCCAGCGGCGGCATCACCGCGCTCTCCACCGCCGCCCGCGAACCGGTCCGCACCGTTCTCTCCGGCCCCGCCGGAGGCGTCGTCGGCGCCCTCACCGCCGCCCGCGCCAGCGGCTTTGAAAACATCATCGCCTTCGACATGGGAGGCACCTCCACCGACGTCTGCCTCGTCGAAGGCGAAATCAAAACCGCCAACGACGCGCAGATCGCCGGCTTACCCATCGCCGTCCCTATGCTCGACATTCACACCGTCGGCGCCGGCGGAGGTTCGCTCGCCCGCTTCGACGCCGCCGGAGTTCTTCGCGTTGGCCCCGAATCCGCCGGTGCCGAGCCCGGCCCCATCTGCTACGGCCGCGGCACGCAGCCCACCGTCACCGACGCCAATCTTCTTCTCGGCCGCCTGCAGCCTACGCGCTTTCTCGGCGGCGACTTCACCCTCGATCTCGATCGCACCCGTCACATCACTGCGGAATGGCTGAAGAAGCAAGGCTCCAGACTGACTCTCGATCAGTTCGCCGCCGGCGTGATCCGCGTCGTCAACGCCACCATGGAAAAAGCGATTCGGGTGGTCTCCATCGAGCGCGGCCGCGACCCGCGCCACTTCGTCCTCGTCGCCTTCGGCGGCGCCGGAGGCCTGCATGCCTGCGCCCTCGCCGATGCCCTCAGCATTCCGCAAGTCATCGTGCCCGCGCTTCCCGGCGCGCTTTCCGCTCTCGGCATTCTCGCGAGCGATGTCGTCAAAGATTATTCCCGCACGGTTCTATGGCGCGTCGCCAAGAAATTTCCCGCCGCACAACTGAATCAAGAATTCTCCGCCCTGGAAAAAATGGCTGCAGCAGACTTTCGCCGCGAGTCGTGGCCGCACCGCCCGCACTATCACCGCAGCGTCGATCTCCGCTACCGCGGCCAGGGATACGAACTCAACCTTCCCTTTACGAAAAATCTTCTGCGCGACTTCCACCAGGAACACCATCGCCGTTACGGCTACTCGCATCCCACGCGCGACGTCGAGCTAGTAACCCTCCGCCTCCGCGCCATCGTGAAATCCCCACAGCTCCGAATCACAGCGACTCACGTAGGGGCGGACGCATTCGTCCGCCCCAGCCGAGCAAAGCTCGGCAGACTTTCCACGCTCACAGCCCCAGTCCAATTCGACGGCAAGAAACTAGAAACGACCATCTACTCCCGAGACGACCTCAGCCCCGCCCACAAATACTCCGGCCCCGCCATCATCACCGAATACAGCGCCACCACAGTCATCCCGCCCGGCAAACGTTTCTACCTCGACCGCGCTTCCAACCTGATTGTGAATATCCGGTAAATAATTCGCCCTTTTCGCGCGCAGCTCCCAAAACTCGCCACTCGGTGCTAGGTACTCGGTACTCCCTTCGTTACAATAATCCCGTGAAACCAAGCCTGTTCGTCGTCGAGGACGATCCTGACATTTCCCGCCTCGTCCGCCATCATCTGGAAAACGAAGGGTTCGTCGTGCGCGTCTATCCCACGGGCACCAATGTGCTCGCCGACGCCGAACGCCAGCGCCCCGCGCTCTTCGTGCTCGACATCATGGTCCCCGGCAAAGACGGCCTGGAGATCTGCCGCACCATTCGCCAGACGCCCGGCCTCGCTTCCGTGCCCGTAATTTTTCTGACCGCGAAGAGTAGCGAAGCCGACCGCGTCCTGGGTCTCGAACTCGGCGCCGACGACTACATCGCCAAGCCCTTCAGCCCGCGCGAACTTGTCGCCCGCGTCAAAGCCGTGCTGCGCCGTTTCGAGCGTCCATTGCCGCCCAGTCCTATGAAGGTCGGCGAAATCGAAATTGATCCCTCGGCCATGACCCTCACCGTGAGCGGGAACTTGGTTCCGACCACTGCCACGGAGTTTCGCCTGCTCGATTATTTCGCGCGCCACAAAGGCCGCGTCTTCAGCCGCGACCATCTCCTCGACTCGGTCTGGCGCGACACCGCCTACGTCACTCCGCGCTCAGTCGACGTGTATGTGCGCCGCATCCGCGAAAAAATCGAGCCCGACCCCGAGAACCCGCGCTACTTGAAAACCGTGCGCGGCGCCGGCTACCGCTTCGAGGTCCCCAAATGATGAGGATGACAGGGGGTGCCCCACCCTTGTCGCGCTTTTTGCGACAGGGTGGGGATTTTGACTTGCACTCCAAGTTCCTCCGCGCGTGTCTGTTTCCACTCCCCCAAACGAGGAGAACGTGAAGAACCGCATTTTCTTCAAACTCCTGGCCGTCTTCCTGATCGTGATCGCCGCTACTGCCACCATTCTCGACGTCATGCTCAGCGGCGCCTGGGAATCCTCGATGCGCAACGAGATCGAGCGCAACCTCACCCAGAAGACTCTGCTCTTCGCCCATCGCGTCGAAACCGACCGCAACCACACGCTCACTGAAATCGCCGCGCAGGAGGGTCAAGCCGCCGGCGCCCGCGCCACCATCATCGACGCTTCCGGAAAAGTCCTCGCCGATTCCGAATCCAATCCCGCCGGCATGGAGAACCACGCGACTCGCCAGGAGTTCGCTACCGCGCTCACCGGCAAAACGGGCGAGAGCGAGCGCCGCAGCGCCACGCTCGGCATCCCATTTCTCTATGTTGCCGTTCCCATCTCAGGAGGCGCGGTGCGCCTCGCCTACCCGCTTTCCGACGTCGAAGCCGTTCAATCGCAGGTGCACCGCAGGCTGCTTTGGGGGTCCACCCTCGCTCTGTTCATCGCCTTGCTCATCGCAGCCACTGCGTCAGTCTGGACCTCCCGCCGCCTCGAGCGCATCGTCGACGTCGCTGCCCGCATCGAGCAGGGAGATCTGCACGCCCGCGTCGAAGATTCTCCGCTCGATGAAATTGGCCGCGTGGCCGCCGCCATCGATAAAACCGCCGGCCAGGTCGAACGCAGCTTTGCCGCCGTGCGTTCCAGCCAGCGCCAACTCGAAACCTTGCTCAACAGCATGCAGGACGCCGTCATCGCCGTCAGTTCCGACGGACTCGTGCAGTGGGCCAACCAGCCCATGGATCGCCTCGTCCCGCAGCACGCCCGCCTCAACGCTCCGGTGGTCGAAACCATCCGCGATCCCGATTTCCTCGCCGCCGTGAAAGCCGCCACCACTTCAAAACAAGTGAAGACCACCCGCGCCACGTCGATCGTTCCCGGCCGCGCCTACGATGTCACGGCCGCACCCCTGCCCGATGGCGGCGCCGTCGCCGTGCTTCGCGACCTCACTGAGACCGAGCGCGTCGAAAAAACTCGCCGCGATTTTATCGCCAACGTTTCCCACGAGCTTCGCACCCCTCTGACTTCCATTCAGGGATACGCCGAAACTCTGCTCGACCTCAATTCCGACAACAACGACTCCAGTCGCGAGTTTCTCGAAATCATCCGCAAGAACGCCGCCCGCATGGCGCGCCTCACTGAAGACCTGCTCACTCTCGCCCGCGTGGAATCGGGCGAGACCCGCTTCGAGACTGAGCCCGTCCCGCCCATCGAACTGCTGCACGACGCCGAAGAAAGTTTCCGCGAGATCGCCCGCAGCCAGGAAGTCGAGTTGCAGATTGTGGGTCTGGACACGGCGGAAACGAGCAGTAAGAACGGCTCCCTCGAATCCCTGGCGGCAGTGCGCGCCGACCGCGAAGCCATCCACCAGGTTTTTTCCAATCTCATCGACAACGCCATGAAATACGGCCGCGCCGGCGGACGCATCCTGCTGGGCGCGCGTCCCGCCGAGCGTGGCATCGAATTCGGCGTTCAATTCTATGTTCAGGATTTCGGCGCCGGCATCGCCAGCGAACACTTGCCGCGGCTGTTCGAGCGCTTCTATCGCGTCGACAAAGCCCGCTCCCGCGAATCCGGCGGCACCGGTCTCGGCCTCGCCATCGCCAAACACATCGTCCTCGCCCACGGCGGCTCCATCCGCGCCGAAAGCGAACTCGGCCACGGCAGCACCTTCCTGTTCACCCTCCCCGCCGCCTGAACGTCACGAGAAGTGGGTGTGGGTGCCCCATCCTTCTCGCGTTCTTTGCGAGAGGGTGGGGACTTTGACTTTTTGTTCGTCGGGTGCCCATTTCTCGCGCGCCTTTTGCGTGAGAAGTGGGGCTTTGAATTTTTTCTGTCTTGTCGCAGAATAGACTTGAAGTCGTGCCCTCGTGCGCGCCACGAAAAATGACGGAAAATTCACAGCTTGTTAACCATCACTTCCACAGGAAAATCTATGCTTAGCCGTTGGCCATCCCATCTCATGAACGGCGGAATCGCGGTGATGGTTCTCCAACATCACTTCGCCGCCAGCGTTCTCGCCCAGCGGAGCAACCGGCGGAAAAAGTTATGAGCAGTGCGATCAAGACTCCCGACCCCGAACCGGCTCATCGCTACATCGTGCGCCGCACTGTGGAAGCCTGCAACATGGCGAAGGAAGCTGCCGGAGCTGCCGCGGAGGGCATCGCCACCGGCTCCAGCCCGTTGCTCAACTCGCTGCGCCAGCGCGAGCGCGAACTCGACACGCTCGATACGGAAATTGACAACGGCGTTACCACCGCCATTACCGAAGTCGGCCCCGCCGAGGCTCGCGAACTGCTGGCCTGCATGAAGTTCATGATCGGCCTGGAGCGCATTGGCGACCTGCTGCTCAGCTTCGCCAACAGCGCTCTTTCGGTCAGCGGGCGCATCGACCCCGAAGACATGCGCGACCTCACCCAGATGGCGACTATCCTCGAAAAAATGCTGACCGACTGCGGCGCCGCATTTTCCGCCCGCGAAATCGGCAAGGCCATCGACGTTCTCCGCGCCGACGCCGAGATGGACCGCCTGCGCAACCTGATCTTCCTGCGCCACATCGAGAACCCGGAAAACGTTCACCGCCAGGCCAGCCTGCAAGTCATCTTCATGACGCAATCGCTCGAACGCGCCGGCGATCACGCCAAAAACCTCGCCGAAGAAGTCTGCCACTTCGTCAGCGGACACACCGTCCGCCACGTCCTCATCGCCTACGACAAGCCCGGCGAACAAATGTTCATCGACTACCTCCGCCGCCGCGACCACAAGAGCTAGCGCGGATCTCCTGAAAAATTCTTTTCGGCGGCGCAGCTTTATGTGAGCGCGGCTTTTGGGTGGCGCAGCGCTTTTAGCGCTGCGATGGGGCGTTTTTTTCGATGAGGGCTTTAGCCCCTGAGGCGTAGCTCGACAGCGGCTAAAGCCTGGTGGAACTGTGCAGCGAAGTGGCATGCCTGAAGGCATGCCCTGATACGAACCTGCTTTCTGCACCGCTACCCGAAGAGCTTGGCCCGGATCATGCTTCGGACGATCACGAGACTTTTCGGACTGCTGGTTGAATGCCGCCATCCCTGGGCAGACTCGCGACCTGGGGAGCGATCGCTACGCTGCGCTCGCCTCGGCGGATGAGCAGGATCGCTCCCAGGATCGCGACGGACGCGAGCACGACTCGCAGAGTCAACGGCTCGGACGCCAGCAGCCATCCCAAGAACACGGCCACCACTGGATTCGCATAGGTATGTGTCGCGACCAGCGCCGGCGGACAGCGCTGCAGCAGCCACGTATAGGCAGTGAACGCGATCACCGAACCGAAGACGATCAGATACGCCAATCCTAAAAGCGACTTATTGGAAATGTTGGCCCAGTGCGTGGCCTGAAACTCGCCCGACAGCCCAGCGGCCGCGAGCAGCATGACCGCGCCGCAAAGCGTCGGAATCGCCGTGCGTCCCAACGCATCGTCCGGTAGCTTCAGCCGCGGAGAAATCACCACTCCCGCCGACCACGACAGCGAGCCCACGAGTACGGCCAGCAGTCCGAGCAAGCTCGAGCCCTTCACCGTCAACTCGACGCCGGTGAGCATGGCCACACCCAGCACGCCCAATCCCAGGCCCAGCGCGCTGAGCCGGCTGATCTTCTGCTGGCCCATCGACCAGGCCAGCACCAGAATGAACATGGGTTCGGTTGCAATCAGCAGCGCCGCCAGCCCTGATCCCACATATTGTTCCGCCCAGTGCAGCGAGCCGTGGCCGATCAGAAAGAACAACGCGCCCAGCACGAATCCGGAAGTCCAATGCGCGCGCGTGGGCCGAAACCCGCGCGCCCAGGCCCATGCGAGCAGAATTGTTCCGGCGATCGAATGCCGGACGCCCGCGGTGACCAGCGGCGGAATGGTCTCGACCGCGTAGCGGATCGCGAGGTAGGTCGAGCCCCAGACCAGATAGATCGCGGCGAAGGCGAGCGCGAGCTTGATCGCCTCGCCGCGGTTGGCGCCTGCGGGTTGGTATGGGTTGGACACGAGCACGGGCCTGCCTCCTATGTTTACCATTTTTTCGTTGAACAATTCTTTGTTCGGGAATGTGCGGCTGCGAAGCGCGGCCATGATTTGCGACGCCCGGTGGTTTATCATGATTTAACCTTGATCTAACCGGTGAACATCGATTTGAAGGTTAGGTTGATCGTAGATTACCACCTCTAACTTGTCAAGATGAATTTAACGGTTAGAATAAGGAGCAAGGAGCACCATTGACTGAGACTAAGGAAGCCCGGAAAACCGAGCGGCGCTATCCGCCGCGCTTCGATCTGATTGCGGGCAACGTCTGCCTCGATTTCGTCAACACGCTCGACGATCGCGATCGCAAAGACCCTGACATCAAGCCCAAGGAATTGCTGAAGACGTATCTCGATCTCGTCCGCTTCGGCGAGGACACGGGAGTGCTCGACTCCATGCAGGCCGACCGGCTCTACCGCCGCAGTGACATGGATCCACGGGGCGCGGAGGAAGTTCTGGAATGGGCGAGAGAGCTGCGCGAGGCGATCCACGATGTGTTTTGGGCGATCATGAACAAGCGGCCGGTGCCGCCAGCTGCGCTCGGTAAACTCAACGTCGACGCGCAAGGTGCGGCCTCGCACATGAGCCTGGTGGCGGTGACGCGAGGTCCGGGGAAGGGCGGCTTCGCGTGGAAGTACGACGACTTCAGTTTGTTCGACAGTGTGCTGTGGCCGATTGCGCGCGCAGCCGCTGAGTTGCTGGCCTCAGACCAGTTGGCCTACGTTCGGGCATGCTCGTCCAAGGATTGCGAATGGTTTTTTCTGGATACCAGCAAGAACCATCACCGGCGCTGGTGTGACATGACGCGCTGCGGGAACCGCGCGAAGTTCCAGCGGTTCTATGCGCGGAAGAAAGGCGGATCCTAGCCACCGCCTGTCCTGGTGGGCCTCCGACGAGGACCTAGGTCTCACTGCTGAGGAACTTGAGGAGTTCTCCCTTTGCTTTCTGAATAGCCCGCTGCGCTTTTAAGATCTGCCCGGGCGCATATTGCGCGACCTCGTACATCATCGATTGGCTGGTCTGGCTCGAAAGCACGCGAAGGCGCTGGTTCACCTGTCCTACCTGGGCGTATGCGTCATAGATTGCCAGTTTCAACTCGTCCTCGAGAATCGAGAGGCTTCCAGCCCGGATGGCTTCCAGGAACTGATCCTCCTTAAACAGGCAGTTGTCAGGACCGGCTGGAATTGATGCTACTGCGTCATTGAACTCAAGCTCGTCAATCAGGGCCTGCAGCGGCCCGACCTCGGCGCGAGCCCCGGAGCTGCGGCGGAATATCTCGGGGTGGTCTTTGCAGATCGATAGCCATTGATCCCGATGTCTCCGGAGTTCGTCCGGCTGAAATTTCTTGCCTCGGGGGTGCCTCGAATTGTAACTGTGGGTCTCCGCGTGGCACTCAAAACAAACTGGGATTGCGTTCTCTAATTTGTCTGATCCCCCGTCTGCCTGCTGCACGATGTGATCGATTTCCATCTTCACGCCGCAGAATCTGTGACAGACGCAGCAGCAGCGGTGACAGGCTACGAGAAGCTCTACAACGTCTTTGTCCTTGAATTCGCCCATATCCCCGATTCTCCCCGAAGGATCTTACGGCTGTGTCGCCTTGTGCAGGTCGCAGGCGGTATTATTTTACGAAAACAGGACGGGCGACGCGGGTGCGACATGACGCGCTGCGGCAACCGCGCGAAGTTCCAGCGGTTTTATGCGCGGAAGAAGAAAATTACGTCTTGAGATTATCTTTGGGAAATATCCCACTTCTCGCAAAGAACGCGAGAAATGGGGCACCCGGCGTGCTTAGAATGGCAGACGAACTTCAAGTCGGTCATTGGAGGCCTTACGTGATCTCCCGTCTATTTGCGGTTTTGTTGCTGCTGAGTTCGGGGCTGGCGCAGAACGTGGTTCACTACACGACTACGACAGCCAATGTGAAATATCTTTTCGCTACGGCGGAGCCGGTTTTGCATTTGAAGTCGGGGGACATCCTCGACACCAACACGCTGGACTGCTTTGGCAACGGGCTGAAGAAGCCGGGTGACACGCTCAGCATGGCGACGGGCGACAATCCGCTGGCCGGGCCGTTTTATGTGGAGGGCGCGGAGCCGGGCGACACGCTGGCGGTAAAGATTCTCGACCTGCAGGTGGATGGCGATACGGGCGTGGGAGCGTTCGCTCCGGGATTTGGGGCGATCAATGAGACGAACTATACGCCCATGCTGCATGCGCCGCTGCCGGAGCGAGTGTGGTTCTATCACATCGATCACGCGGCTAACACGGCGACGTTCAAGGCGCTCGACTCGGATTTTTCGGTGAAGATTCCGATGCATCCGTTCTTTGGGTGCATTGGCGTGGCTCCGGCGAACGGGGAGGCGCGCACTTCGGTAGTTCCGGCGGAGTTTGGCGGGAACATGGATTCGCCGGAGGCCAGCGTGGGCAACACGGTTTACTTTCCGGTCAATGTGAAGGGTGGGTTGTTTTATATCGGCGACGGGCACGCGGCGATGGGCGATGGCGAGATCGCGGGCACGGCGATTGAAGTTCCGCTGAAGGCGCGGGTGCAGCTCAGCGTGATCAAGGGACGCACGATCAGCTGGCCGCGGTTTGAGAACGATGACGCGATCATGACGGTGGGCGCGTATCGTCCGGTGGACGATGCGGTGCGGATTGCGTTCACGGAACTGGTGCATTGGATTCATAAGGACTATGGCTTGTCCGAGCTCGACGCGTATGAGCTGCTGTCGAAGGTGGGGAAGATTCATTTGAACGAGATGGTGGATCCGAATTATGTGGTGGTGGCTTCGGTGGAGAAGAAGTATTTGCCAAAGAAGAAGTGAACGGTGGTCGATCAAAACTTCGGAGGGACTGGCAAGATTCCCGGACCTCAGGGGCTAAAGCCCTATAGAAAAGAGAAGCCCTATCGCAGCGCTGAAAGCGCTGCGCCACCCAAAGGCTGCTCCACACAAAGGCTGCTCCATACTGAGGCTGCTCCATACTAAGGCTGCTCCGCACAAAGGCTGCTTGCTCCATACAAAGCTGCTCCATACAAAGCCTGCGCCGCACAAAGGCTGCGCCCGCACAAAGCCGGGCCACGCAAACCTGTGGCACACAAACCTGCACCTCAAGAATGAGCGTTCATGAATCCCCACTTCTCGCGCGCAAAGACGCGCGAGAAATGGGGCACCCGGCACCCGGCTTTCGCGCCACTCCAGTGGGCCAGCGGTACAAAATCAAAATCCCCACTCTAACGTCGCAGAAACCGCGACGTTAGAATGGGGCACCCGCTTCGTTTCTCTCACTTACCTCTGTTTTTCTATCCTTTCACGATTTTCTTGGCTGCTGGATCCCAGACGGCGACGCAGTTGTTGAAATAGGAGTAGTTGGCCAGGTGACAGCCGATGGCGGCGTGGTTGCCGAAGATTTCATTTTCGGCGACTGGCTTACGGGTGCGCACGGCGTTGTAGAAGTTGGCCTGGTGATCGACGGTGTCACTGTAGCCGGGCGGGTTCGCGTAGGACTCGCCTTCGGCGTCGACGGCAGACTTGAGCGCCGCGGTTTCCGGGTGCTCCGCGTGCCACTGCTTCAGGTATTCGTCCCTCAGTTTCGCCGGCCAGCCATAGATCGAGTAGCCTTCGGGCTCGGGGCGCGTGTCTTGCGGCTTGTAGCTGAGGGTGGAGTCTTTGATGATCATGGTGCCCTTGGTGCCGTAGAAGCCGATGAATTCTCCGCCGTCATTGTTGAGGTTGCAGCGCAGGGTCACGCGGCAGTTGGGATAGTCGTAGAGAGTTTCGATGAGGTCGGGGAATTCGCGGCCGTTCTCTTTGAAGTGAAACAGGCCTCCGGCGGACTGGGCGCGCTGCGCGGGCTCTTTGATGCCGGCGATGAACTGAATGCCGGAGAGCAGATGAACGAAGAGATCTCCGCCTAGGCCTTCGCCGTAGTCTTTGTAACAGCGCCAGCGGAAGAAGCGAATGGGATCGAAGGGGCGCTTGGGGGCTTCGCCGAGGAACGTGTTCCAGTCGATGGTGGATTCGCTGGCGTCGGGCGGGATGGGATACTCCCAGGCGCCGCTGGGCGAATTGCGATCCCAGTAAGCGTTGATGGAGAAGACCTCGCCGAGTTTGCCGGAATCGTAAATCTCTTTGGCTTTGGCATAGAGCACGGAACTGACGCGCTGGCTGCCGATGGCGATCATGCGGCCATTTTTGTGCGCGGCTTCGACCATGGCGAACCCGTCTTCGGGAGTGTGCGACATTGGCTTCTCGCAGTAAACGTCTTTGCCGGCGGCGCAGGCATCTTCAAAGATGCGGCGGTGATTGTGGTCCATGGTGGCGATGAGGACGGAGTCGACGTCTTTGCGGTCGAGGATGGAGCGATAGTCGCGGGTAGCGGGAACGCTGGGATTCTTGACGGATTCCTGGGCGGCAATGTGGCGGCTGTCGTAGAGGTCACAAACGGCGACGCACTTGATGCCGGGAACGCTGAGAGAAGCTTCGAGGTGCTCGCATCCGCGAATGCCGGTGCCGATGGAAGCGAAACGAATGGTGTCACTGGGAGCGACGGGACGCGTCGCGGCAGAGAGCAGGTGAGGCTGCAGGATATTTTTGGCGACCGTGGTGGCGGCCAGAGCGCCGGTGCCGAGGTGAATGAATTGACGACGGGACAGGGGGAATTTGGGCATGAGGTTCTCCGTCTTAAAATTTCATTTTCCGTAACGGCGTGCTTCGGGGACAGCGCGCGCGCCGGCGCGGAGTGCTTACGGGGAGGAATTATTGCACACGAGCGGGAGAATTAGTAAATCGATTTTCTAGTGAAGGTGGGGCGTAACCGTTCTGGGAACGGCCACGCCCGGCGCGGTTACCTCAGCGGCTAAAGCCGGCCTACGTTTGACACGCCTTGACAGCGCGGCTGGAAGCCGCGCCCTTTCAAAACTGAGGTGAAATCGAGTTTTCCAGCAGCTGTTAGTGGAGGGGGTAGTCTCCTTTGCCTTTTTCGTGGAGCTTTTTGTTGATCGCGTCAATGATGGCGCCATAGACGTCGCCCTTCCGCGCCTGGTACATCCACCACAGAGTGACTTTTCCGGTGCCCTTGATAACCTCGCCGGTCTTGGGGACGGTTAGATCCTTGGGGTTCTGCTCCAGATTCTGCACCGCCTTGTAAGCGGCGTCGGCGCCTTCTCGCATTCCAGCTCGAGCCTGCTGGTCGCTTGCGTTCAGCGCGGAATCGGGAACGTTGTACTGAAAATGGGGTGAGGGTTTGGGAATGGCCGGCCAGGTTTCCGGATGATGCGGATCCAGTTTTTTATCACTGTAGGCGCTGGCCATATCCTGCCATGCTTGCGCGAAAGCACCGGCCCAGCCATTGAAGTGCGCCAGGTCGTCAGCCTCTTTGAAGCTCCAGATTACGCCAACAATGAGGAACACGCCGTCAAGAATCGGGAACAACTCGGCTACAGCGCCAATCCACGCTGCCTCCGAGATCAGCGCAGCAATACTTGCACCTGTACTCAGGCCTCCCTCAATGGCCCCGATCGGATCCATGTACTGGCCGACGGTGGCGTTGGGCAGGTCAGAGACGTCGACGTCGGAGTAGCCATCGGGAAGTTGGGGATCCGGGGGATCGGACGAGAGCCATGCGGTGACGGAGACGGCGCGAAATTTTGGGTCCTCCACGCCGGCGGCTTCGCCCGCGCGCGCCGCATTTGCCGATCCTTCTGACACCCCGAGCGCGGCACGAGCGGACTTTCCACGATCGCCGACAATCCTGGCCAGCGCACTTAGCAGGTTGGCCGCCCGCGACCGGGACAACCGAATGTTGAAGCTTTCCGGTCCGGTGCGGCTGGCCATGCCGATGAGGGTGACGCTGCCGCCGGCATCGAGCAGAGGGGCGATGTGCCTGGTCAACCCGCTAAGATGCTCGAATTTGACCACGTCGCTGTTCTTCTTGAAGTTGTAGAACAGGACGGAGAGGGGTGAGGTCGAGGTGACGTCTACCATCCCCGGAGTATCGCGCGGCGGTGGAACCATGGTGTCCTCCCGTTTTTGTGGCGGCGAGTATATCACCGCCCAGTGGGCGAGGAGCGAGAATTTGCGGCAAATTCTTGTGCGGAGCCGGGGAATGTTTGTGCTGCGCTGGGGATGGTTAGCAGCTTGAGGGGAAAACAGGTGGGAAAAAATTGAAAGGGCCGTGACATTGGTTATGCTCTAGCCGCCAGCTCTTGCGAGGGAGCTGACAACGTGGAAGCATGTACCGTCACGACCCCTTGATGCGATCACTGCTTTCGCAGTCCCAAACCCCAACTGCCCCTCGCAGAGCCGTCGGTTTTTTCAGGTCCGGTCGCCTTGCAGGTCACCCCGCCCGGCTGATCACCCAGTCTACTTCGGGTCGGCTCATATTATTGTGCCGCCCCTTTCGACCGTCGACGCAAGCAACACTAACAGAGAAATGAAAAACGTCAACGCAAACTATTGGTGCAATCGCTTCGGGCAAACCTGTGCATAACGAAAAATGCAAATGGTTGCAAGACGGGAAGTTATCCACAGGGGAATTTAATTGGGGCGAGTTTTGCACATAAGATTGCACAACGGTGGGGCATAGCCCAAAGTAATGAAAGGGAACCAAATAATCGTCTTGACGGTGGGTCGGGATGGGCGCATCTTTCAAGAGGAAGCAAAGAATAGAGAAAACCATCGAAGTGACGTCAGAACTGGTGGCTTATGTGGACGGCGGTTGCCTGGGAAATCCGGGGCCGTCGGGCATTGGGGTGGTGATCAGCGGCTGCGCCAGCGGCCCGGTACGCATCGCCAAATGGATTGGCAACCAGGACAACAACGTCGCGGAATACGCCGCGCTCATGGAAGCGCTGCAGTATGCGGTCGAGCGTAAGGCGCAGAAACTCCACGTTTACTCGGACTCGGAAGTGGTGGTGCGGCAGATGACAGGGGAATACACGTGCCGCAGCCCGCGGCTATATTCTCTGCACTGGACCTGCCGGAAGCTGGCGCGGTCGCTGACCTTCTCGATCTCGCATGTGCGGCGGGAAGAGAATGCGGAGGCGAACGGGCTGGCGCAGGCGGCGCTGCGGCAGCGGTAGTTGCCTGCAATGCGCTCGCGGCGAATTTCGGACCACCGGGGCTAAAGCCCGAGTCGATTATGCCTGCTTTTCGCGGCGCTGAAGCGCCGCTCTTCCACGCTTCGTGGCGCTTTCCACGCGGCAGACAAGGGCGATCTTCCACGGCGATTAAGACGAAACCCTCCGGCATCGACGCGAGGCAGCGGCGTCAACATTCTGCTTCCCTGAGAAAGACGTTGCCAGCAACGTCCTTACCATGAAACTTTTGGCTTAGTACTTCCGCGTGGGGAAATTCTTGACACCTCGCGCGCTCCGAGCGAGACTCCAAAGTACTGCACCCTTAATAGCTCAGATGAGCTGCAGCGGGCGAGGTGCGGCCCGATCCAGCGCAAGTCTTCGGGATGGGGATCAGTGGGCGCGCGCGAAGCGCGTAGTTGCATACGGAGCCGGCATTGCAGGAGAACAACCCAACCCGGGTTCGACCGGCCAGCGTTTCGGCGGCCCTGGCGGCGGCGCGCGCGGAAGCTAGCGCTACGCTGGCTGCGGGGAGTCTGGCTTCGGCCACCTTTTCTTCGGGGAATCTTTCTTCTGGAAATCCGTCCTCCGGAAATCTGGCCTCCGGAAATCTGTCTGCGGGAAATCTGGCATCCGGCGATCGGGGTGGGGGCGTGCGTTTTCCGGGAGAGGATGGAGGACGTTCACTGGCGGAGATGGCGCAACGCGATCTGGATGCGGCGCTGCAGTTGCTGGCCGACCGCGCACAATATATTACAGGCGCGAGCGGAGCTGCGATTGCGCTGCGGCGCGACGGCAAGAATGACATGCTGTGCCGGGCCAGTGCGGGATCCATTGCGCCGGAGCTGGGGGCGCTGCTTTCGACCGAGTTCGGACTTTCGGGCGAAAGCGTGCGCACGCGGCAGGCGCTGCGCTGCGACGATGCCGAGCGCGACGCGCGGGTCAACCGCGAAGTGTGCCGCCAGCTGGGAATCGCCTCGGTGGTAGTGATGCCGGTGGTGAATGACGACGAAGTTCTAGGCGTCTTTGAACTTTTTTCAGGCCACGCGAATGCCTTCGGGGCGCGCGATGTTTCGGCAATCCAGCGGCTGAGCGAGATGGTCGAGACCGCGGTGCGGCTGGCCCAGGCCGCCGAAAACCTGCCGGAGCGGTTGATGCGCGAGATTTCCGCTCCGGGCCTTAACGCGGCTGGGGCCGAGGAGGTTGGAGCCGGGGAAGTTTATGTTGAGGTTTCGGAGGATCAGATTCTGGACGAGCAGGTCGTCGGAGACCTGGCTATTCCAGACTTGGTTGTGCAAGACGCACGTGTCGGAGAGGAAGAGCCGGTTCTGGAAGTTGCCGCTGAGGAGGGTTCTGAAAAACTGACGGCCGCAGAAGCGGGAGATCGGGAGGCGGGGTCTGCGGAGGAAGAGGAGGACCTGATCGCAGCAGCGGAAACACAGGATGCGGAAATCCCCGCGCTCTCGCAAGAGACGCAAGAAGTACCGGCCGTTGTCGAAAATGCTGCAGCGGCTCCAGAAGTAGCTCCGCCGCAGGTCGAGCCGGCGCCGGCTGCGGAAATGGCGCCGCCGAAGAAGCTGCTGTTTTGGTCGGCTGCGATGAATCCTGCGGCCGATGCGGGCACGGTGGCTGAACCGGACCAGAGCCACGTTCCGCCAGTATTGCGGAGTCTGCACAAGTGCGAGGCGTGCGGCTTTCCGGTGTCGGCGGGACGCGTGCTTTGCGTGGAATGTGAAGAGAAGAAATGGCGGGGACAACTGAGACTGGCAACGCCTCGGCGAGACACAACGCCGCGTGCGGGTGCGAGTGCAGCGCCTGCTAAAGCGGAAGTGAAGGCGTTCGCGGCCGGGGCGCAATCGGGTGCGGCAAGCGCTACCGCGCCGGCGAGAATCGCGTCGGCAACCACTGCGACTTTGGGCCGGGATGCAGCTGCATTGACGGCGGTGAAGAGTGTCGGTGTTAAAGAAAACGCGGTTCAGTCGTTGGGCGCTGCGCCAGCCTTGAACGCACCCGCGAGTGAAGCCGGGGGCGAATCTGCGGCGGCTGCCTTGCAAAATCCATCCCCGGTTTCGGCGCCAGAGTTCGTTTTGAGTGCGGGTCTGGAGCCCTCGCAGTCGTGGCTCGCGGCCAACAAGTATATTGTCGGCGTGCTTCTGCTGGTGGCGGCGGCCGCTGCGACCGCTTTCTTCCTGTTGCGATAATTTGATGCTGCACTAAGGACGTTGTGATTAAGGTCCAACGGAAAACGTGAACCACAGAGGACACCGAGGACACAGAGGAACCTGGAGGCTTAATCAGAGCTTCCCTCATCGGCTGCTGCGTTAATCCCGGCTGACCAATCAGATTTTTTCTCTCGCGGCTAAACTGCCGCATAGCCTGCGATCAGGGTGTCCAGCTTTTCGAGAAGAGCGCGGTTGCCGGTGCGCGGGTAGGCGGCGAGCGCTTCGCGATAGTGGGGCAGGTTGTAGAGAAAAGCCTCGACCCGCTCTTTATTCAACTGCTCCCAATACGCGCCATAGCCGGACTTTTCCAGCCAATACGCATTGAAAATCTGTTCGAACTGGTGACTCACGGGCACGGCCAGATAGGGCTTGCCCAGATGCAAGGCCTCGGTGACCAGGGAGAATCCGGAATTGGCGACGATGGCGCGGGCGCTGGTCAGGTCGGCGAAAAAGCCGTCGAGCGAGGGCTTCTTATAAAGGATGTTGCCGGTCTCGTTGCGGCCTTCGCGGCCGAACCCGTAAGCAATGAATGAACAGCGAACCGAGCCGAGCAGCTTAGCCAGTTCTGGCGCGGGCGACGTCACGTAGACCAGGACGTGTTCGCCTTGGGTGGGGTTGGCGTCGAGAATTTCCTGGCGCAGCAGGGGAGGAAACAGGAACGTGTTGCGCTTGCGGATGGGCGCGGTGAAAAAAGAAATCATGAGGTAGGCATTAGCGCGCGGAGTCATCAAGCGGGTCACGAGCTTGGCGGCAGCGGCGTCGCGGCGGTACTGCTTGGGATAAGTCACGGTGGCGTTGGTGAGGCAGTGCTGGTTGTCGATGGAAATGACCGGAAGGCGCTTGGTGTGTGCGATGTGACAGGTGAGCGGCTCGAAGTCGGTGATGACCACGTCGATCTTCCATTCATCGACGAGGCGCTTGAGGCGGGAGAGACTGCGGGCGGCTTGCGGGACGGTGATGAGATTGTTGGCGATGGTGCGTTTGTAGCGGACGCGGTTGTTGAGGTAGGCGAAACGGAAGCCGTAAATCTCGGTGACATTGAAATCTGTTTGCAGATTCTGCAGGCCGCGATCGAAGGAGGCGACGTGGACGGTGTGGCCTTGGGCGACGAGATGCGAGAGCACTTCGCGGGCGCGAGTGGAGTGGCCTGCGCCTTCGCCGTTGACTCCGTAGAGGATGTTGGCCATGGATATCTCTTGTTTGGAGATTGAAGGGCGAGTATAACTCGCGGTGTTGTAGGGACTCGCAACTTTTGTACGCGCGCGGTTCTGCTTCGGTTACAGTATCGGGTTAATTGTCAGGCGGCAATCGCCGCAAGCTGTGGACGGCCGGAGTCGGACGGCAACTGTGTGCGGTGGTGAAGGAGGGACAGTGAAGAATCAGGTTGAGTCTCGCAGATTTCTGGAGAGCGCGATTTCACGACGGAAATTCCTGGGGCAGACGGCAGCGGCGGCGGTTGGTTTTTCGATAGTGCCGCGGCGAGTGTTGGGCGGCGCGGGATATGTTGCGCCCAGCGATAAGGTCAACATCGCATTCATTGGTGTGGGGGCGCAGGGGTTGAGGGTCATGCTGCACTTCCTGCATGAACCTGACGTGCAGGGCGTGGCAGTGTGCGACGTTAACAAATCGGGCGCGAACTATCCGCAGTGGGATACGCATGAATTCTGCAAGTCGGTGCGCAGATTGCTGGGGGTCGATAGCGGATGGGATTGGCTGAGCCCCGACCAGCCGATTCAGTTGTCGCATACGCTGGCGGTGACCACCGGCGTGGCCGGCCGCGAACCTTGCCAGAAAATTGTAGAGGGATATTACGGGACGCAGAATCGCTCGGGGCAATATCACGGGTGCGCGGCTTACAACGACTTCCGCGAACTGCTGGAGAAGCAGAAGGACCTCGACGCCGTGGTGGTGTGTACCACCGACAACCTGCATGCGGCGGTGTCGGCCGCGGCCATGAAGAAGGGCAAACACGTTTTTTGCCAGAAGCCGCTGACGCACACGATTTATGAGGCGCGGCGCATTGCAGAAATCGCGCGCGAAACCGGCGTGGCCACGCAGATTGCGGTGGGCAACCAGGCGTCGGAATCGACGCGCCAGCTTTGCGAATGGATTTGGGATGGCGCGATTGGTCCGGTGCGCGAGGTGAAGAACTGGTCGAGCCGTCCTTTCTGGCCGCAGGGGATTGAACGTCCGAAGCAAACCGAACCCGTGCCGGAAGGCTTGGATTGGGATCTGTGGCTGGGTCCGGCGCCGCAACGGCCGTTCAACCAGGCGTATCTGCCTTTTGTATGGCGCGGCTGGGCGGACTTCGGTTGTGGAGCGCTGGGCGATATGGGTTCGTACAGCTTCGACACAATTTTTCGCGTGTTGAAGTTGGAGGCACCGGTGAGCGTGGAGGCGAGTTCCAGCGACCGCTACGACGAGACTTATCCGCTGGCATCGATTATTCGGTACAGCTTCGCGGCTCGGGGCGAGATGCCTCCGGTGAAATTCACCTGGTATGACGGCGGGCTGAAGCCGGAGCGTCCGGAGGAACTGGAAGAGAATCGTCCGATGAAGGCGCCCGAGGAGGAAGAAGAGAATGAAGGGATGCTCTTCATCGGAGACCGCGGCAAAATTTTGTGCACGTTCAACGGGGGCAGTCCAAGGTTGATTCCGCAAGCGAAAATGGATGCCTACAAACCGCCGCCAAAGACGCTGCCGCGATCGCCGGGCAACGAGCGCGAATGGCTTGACGCCTGCAAGGGCGGCAAGGTGAAACCTGGAGGGAACTTCGAATTCGAGGGCATGGTCACCGAGACTTTGCTGTTGGGAAATGTGGCGGCTCGCCTGGGACAGCCAGTCAAATGGGATCGTGCGAATATGACGGTGAATTCCGAGGTCGCGCAGAAGTGGGTGCGGCCGGAGCGGCGTAGCGGGTGGGAATTGTGACGACCACAGGGGCTAAAGCCCATGTCCCAAGCGGGTTCTGACGCGGCCCTGAAGGGCCGCTCTTCCACGGGGGGTCGAGCGCAAGAGATCGAGAGCAGATGGAGGAAACTATGTCGGAGACTTCGAGACGAGAATTTCTGAAGAGCGCGGCAACTTATGCTGCCGCGGCTGGATTTCTTTCCGCGGGTGCGATTGAACTTCGCGGCGATCCGCTGGGCTTGCCCCTTGGATGTCAGACCTGGCCGGTGCGGAAAATGATTGCCGAAGATTTTCCGGGCACGATCAAGCAGTTGGCGGCGGCGGGATTTCAGACGATTGAGCTGTGCTCGCCGGTTGGCTACACAGAATTTGGGTTTGGCGGACTCGCAAAATACAAGGGCGCGGAGCTGCGGAACATTCTGGGCGACGCCGGCGTGAGCTGTGTGAGTTCGCATTTCGGCATCGACGAACTCAGAAAAGATCAGGCGCGCGCCATTGCCTGGGCGAAAGATGTTGGGCTCACGCAGATGCTGGTGGCGAGCCTCGACGGGCCGGAGAATCCGACGATGGACGATGTGAAGAAGGCGGCCGACGAATACAACAAGATGGGCGAACAAGCGGCTAAGGCGGGCATCCAGCAGGGACTTCACAATGAGGACTTCGAGTTGTCGATGGTGGAGGGCAAGCGGACTTATGACGTGTTGTTCGAGTTGCTCGATCCGAAGCTGGTGAAGTTCCAGTTCCAGGTTTCGACCATCAGCCGCGGTTACGACGCCGCAGAGTATTTCATGAAGTATCCGGGGCGCTTCATTTCGATGCATGTGCAAGGCTGGTCGGTGGAAACGAAGAAAGTGGCAGCGGTAGGCCAGGACTCTCTGAACTGGAAGAGAATCTTTACGGCGGCGAAGACGGGCGGCATCAAGAATTATTTCGTGGAAATGAATCTGGACCTGATGAAGGCCAGCGTTCCATTCCTTCACAGTCTTCAGGTCTGATCAGGAAGTCTGATCAGGAGGTTTGATCCGGCTCGGGCTCGCCGACAGAAGCGCGCAGCGATCTGCGCCAGCGGTAGAAGAATGGAATGCCGGCCGCGATCACGACCAGGCCGAGCGTCGAGCGCACCGGCCGGTCCATCCACAGGTTGATAGTTAGGGCGAGTGCCGCGAACAGAAAAATCAGCGGCGTCCAGGGATAACCCCAGGCACGATAGGGCCGAGTAAGGTCAGGCTCGGTGCGGCGCAAGCGGAGAAGGGCGATGGCGGTGAGCGCGAAGAAAATCCAGACGGCAAAGACGAAGAGCGAATAGAGTTCTTCAAAAGTTCCCGTCAGGGCGAGCACGGCGGCGACGACACCCAAAAAAATCAGCGCGCCGCTGGGCGTGTGAAATGAGGGTTGAATGCGTTTGGCGAACTGGAAGAAAAGGCCGTCGCGCGCCATGGCGTAAGGAATGCGGGCGCCCGTCATCACCACCACATGGAGCGCTCCTAATGCCGAGACGGCCATCGCCACGGTGAGCCAGGCTGCGCCGCGCGAGCCCGCGAACGATTGCACGACGTCGGACGCAACGTGCGAGGAAGCGGCGATCTGGGCGAAGGGCAAAGAGTGAAAGTAAACCACATTGGCCAGCAGGTAGAGGCCGCCCACGGTGAGCAGTCCCAGAATAATTGCGATCGGAATGTTTTTCTGGGGATGGAGAATCTCTTCGCCTAAGTCGCCCAGGTCGTTGAAGCCGTTGTAGGCCCACATGGCCGGAACCAGGGCGGTGAGCACGGCGCCGATGGTTGTCCAAGTCACGGTGCCCCAGGTCACGTTGCCCCAGGTCATGGTGCCCGCGTGCTTGGCCAGCGGGGCGACTTCGATCACGTGCCGGCCTCCGAAGAGAACGCCGGCGATCACGATCACCAGGATCGTTCCCATTTTCAGGCAAGTCAGCAGGATCTGGATCGCCCCGCCCATGCGCACGCTCAGGTAATTGATCGCGGTCAGGGCGATTACGACCAGCGCGGCGAGGGGCTGAGCTGCGGTGAAGGTGAAGTCGTGACTGCCGAGATGTCCGCGGAACAGCGGCGTGGCCACGATGGGGAATAGAAATCCGGCGAATCGCAACAATCCCGCGGCCAGGGTGGCCATGCCGACGGGGCGCTCGAGACAGGAACTCATCCAGCCGAAAAGATATCCCCAAAGCGGGCCGAGGCCGCGGCTGAGGTAGACGTAAGGGCCGCCGGCTTTGGGGAAGGCCGCGCCCAGTTCGGCGTAGCAGAAGGCGCCGCAGAGCACGATGAAGCCGCCTGCAATCCACGCGACGAAAACCAGCGTGGCCGAGCCGACGGCGCGGGCCATGTCGCTGGAGACGAGGAAGACGCCGGTGCCGACGGTGTCGCCGATGACGATGGCAGTGGCGGACCACAGGCCTAAGCCGCGAACCAGACCTGGGCGTTGAACTGGGCGTCGATCTGAAGGCTGATCTGAACTCTGATCTGGACGCTCGGCGGATGGCTCATTGTGTTCTGTCAGATGGGACCCCGTCGCGCACACGAAGGTTCAGAGAGACTACTCTGCGCGACGTGGGGCGTCAACCGACGGCGTGCGGATTGCTGTTAGTGCGCGCGAGATTCCTCGCTTCGCCCGAAGAACGGCTCCGCTCGGAATGACGCCACGGGGATGGGTAGAAAGATCGATGCGATTGAGTGTCATTGCGCGGTATCATCGATGGCGTTATGGCAACTCAGAAATCCAGTCATCAGCGAAGCATGCTGAGCGAATTGAGCTGGGACCGACGCTACGAGATCGCGGGCATTGAAGACGTGTTGACGCCGGCGCTGGTGCTGTATCCGGAGATCACTGCCGCAAACATTGAGCGGACACTGGAGTTGCTCGCGGGCAATGCCAATCGCTGGCGGGTGCACATCAAGACGGCGAAACTGGGCTACACCCTGCGGCTGCTGGTGGAGCGCGGCGTCCGCAACTTCAAGTGCGCGACCACGCTAGAGTTGCTGGTGGCCTGCCAGAGCGGGGCGAGCGATGTGCTTTACGCTTATCCGGCGATGGGCGCGAATGCGCGGCGGGCGCGGGAAATCGCGGAGGAGTTTCCGAACGTGCGCATTTCGGCACTGGCCGAGAGCACAGAGCAGGTGCAGCAATGGCGCGGCAGCCGCGTGGGAATTTTTCTCGACATCAATCCAGGGATGAATCGAACTGGGATCGAGCAGAGCCAGCGTGAACAAATAATTTTGCTGGCGCGCGCGATTGCCGATGCCGGCCTTACGTTTCGCGGGCTGCATTATTACGACGGCCAATACGGCAGCCTGACGGAGAGTGAGCGCACGCGGGAGGCGCATCGCGGCTACGATTGCTTGCTTGAGATTGTGAGCGAAGTCGAACGAGCCGGCAGGGTGGCGGAAGTGATTACCTCGGGAACGCCAACGTTTCCCTGCTCTCTGAGCTACGCGGGATTTCGCGGCGGCAATTTCGTGCATCGCGTTTCGCCGGGAACGATTGTTTATTGCGACGCCACCAGCCTGGAGCAGCTTCCCGCTGAATATGGATACCGTGCGGCGGCGCTGGTATTGACGCGGGTGGTGAGCCGTCCGCATGCGGGGATGGTCACTTGCGATGCGGGCCACAAGGCGGTCTCGGCCGACGCTGGGGTTCCGACATGCGTTGTGATGGGACATCCGGAGCTTACACCGCTCTCGCCCAGCGAAGAGCATTTGCCGCTCGCGGTGGCGGAAGGAGCGGCCGGGCCGCAGATCGGGGACGCGCTGTATCTGGTTCCGCGGCACGTTTGCCCCACGGTGAATAATTTCGATTGTGCGCTGCTGGTGCGCAATGGCAAGGTCGAGGGGGTGGAGAGAGTGTCGGCGCGCGGGCGAGAGGCGCCGCTGCTGGAGGCGGTTTCGGTTCGAAGTTAAGAAACAGTTGCGGATTCTTCCTGGGATCCGCGTGGAAATCAAAATCCAGACTGAATAATCGGAGTTCAAAATCCCCGCCCCGTCGACTGCGCTCAGGGCAGGCTCTGTCCCGCCCAAGAACGGCGGGACAAGGACGGGGCACCCCGTCTATCTTCCCCGTCCCGCCTTCTTCTTCTTTTTTGTGTTGCTCGGCTTTCCTTTCTTAACCGCTGCGACGTAGGCGATGCAATCGATTTCGACTAGCATGCCGGGGCTGTGGCCGAGATCGCTGCCCACCGTGGTGCGGACTGGATAGGGCTTGGAAAATCGCCGCGCATAGACGGCGTTGTAGCGGGCGAAGAGACTGGTGTCGCTGAGATGGACGGTGGCTTTGACCACGTCGCGCAGAGAGGCGCCATCGGCTTCGAGAATAGCGGAGATGTTGTCGATGGTGAGTTCGGTTTGCTGTTCAATGGTGTCGCCGGCCAATTTTCCGGTGACAGGATCAATGGGGCCGGTGCCGGTGACGAAGATGAAATCTCCGGCTCGCCAGCCTTGGGAATACGCGCCCTGCGGGGGTGCGCCGCGCTGGGATTGAATTTCGTACTTGGCCATGTTGTTGTGTTCGTTGCTGTCTTTCGTTGTTCTCTCTCCGCCGGTTCCGGGTGGGTGCTAGAAATCGAAGCGTAACCCGAATTCGGATTCGCGGGGAGCGCCGACCGCGAACACGCCAGTACCGCGCCCGACGCGATACGTGTTCGTGCCCGTGTTGACGCCGGTGGAGGTGCCATTGATGGCGCCGTCACCTCCAGTCAGGCCGCCAAGAGTCCCGAAGTTGGAGAAGTTGAATATGTTAAAGAACGAGACATTGGGGGAGATGGTCAGGCGCTCACGGATCTTGAAGGGCCAGGCCAGGATGGTATCGACGTCTTTGTACCAGCCGTTGCCGGCATTGTTTGCGGGCGGAGGCTGGATCGAGGGAATCACTGCACTCAGACTGGCCAACTGACTCTGATTGAACAAACCGGCGGCGACGAGTGCCTGGCCGGCGGGCGTGAGCGTATTGCCATTGCCGTAGGTGCCGTTGAAGTTCGCAATGTACTTATTCAGGCCACTGCGCGAGACCGAGCGCATGAAGCTTCCGGGATGGCCGGTGTCGGTGCCGGCGGAGTCGAGGAAATCGCCGGTGGTGCCGTCGCCGGTCAGGTCAGAGCGGAAGATTTCTCCCACGGTTCCCTGGGTGGGCAGATTCAGATTAGAAGGCTGGGGCGAGGCCACGCCGCCGATCAGACTGAGGCGGGGGCCGTGATGAGAGAACTCGAAGGTCGCGCCGAACTTGAACTGGTGGGTGCGATCCTCTGCCGTTTGGCCCATGAAGGCGGTGGGGTTGCGGAAATCCCAGCCGTTGGGAGTGAAATGCTGGTCGCTGCCGCCATTACTTTCGAAGCGGGAGATCGTGTAGTTGACTTGAAGGTCGAGTCTCTTTACGCCGCGGAACGGGTCGCCGACCCGCTGGCGGTATTCGCTCTGCAGGCCGTTGTAGACCGAGCGGCCCATGGGATAGTTCATGTACATGCTGCCAAGGTTTGGATTGACGCCTCCGAAGGCGGCGCCGGTGTCGGGAGTAAGGCCGTAATAGGGGGCCGAATATCCTCCGTAGTACGGGCCGCCGGAATCGAGACCATTGTTGGCGAAATCGTTGATGCTCGGAGCTGGAAACGGGTAGGTCGGATTGGCCAGATTGTAGGCGTTGATGGCGGAGATATAGCAGTCAACTGCACCCGAGGCGTTCAACTTACTCACGCCACTCCCCGGAAAACAGCCAGAAGCGGTGCCATTGTCGGCGTACAGAAGAGTGTTGCCGATGGCATTGAGGGCGGCATTCATTTCGAGGAAGCGGGAGTCGCCGACGTGATTCACGTCGAGTCCGATCTGAAAGTGCACACCAATGTTGCGCAGGTAGTCGATGGTCAACACGCCGCCCTTGGTGAGTTCGCGCTGAATGCCGATGTTCATCTGATACGAACGGGCGGTGCGGAAGTTGGGGTAGTAGGGGTAGCCGAGCTCCAAGGTATTGCCCACGAAGTTGGGATTCGCCCCAGCGGTGCCCACGGCGGCAGTGGCCGCGATGTATTGGTTTTGCAAATCGGCCATAGCTTTGGCCGCGCCTTCGGGGTTGATGGTGCTCGGTCCCAAAGGCTGGAAGCAAACCTGCGTCGCGAGATCGAGGTTATCGACGGAATAAACGGGAGTTCCCTGCGTACTGCCCGCGAGCGGCATGTAGAACGCCAACGAGCCCGGGCTGGCTCCCGGCTGGCAGTTAAGGTAGGCAGTCTGGTTAAACAAGCCGGTGGCCAGCTTGTTGCTGCGGTCGTAGGAGACGTTGTTGAAAATGTTGTTCTCGTAGTAGAGGCCGCCACCGCCGCGGATGGAAGTTTTTCCGTCGTGCCAGGGATCCCAGGCAAAGCCGAACTGGGGAGCAAAGTTCAGGTTGGGCTGGCGAACGCGATTGCCCAGCCCCGGTCCCCACTGATCCAACAGGTTTCCGGTGCACGCGATCAGAGTTGTGGCCTCGCAGGAAATGGGGGCGAGGTCGCTGTCGGTGCGTCCGGTGTCGCGGAGATAGCGGAGCCCGTAGTTGAGGGTGAAATTCGGTCTGAGCTTCCAGGAATCGCCGACATAGGCTTCAACGCGAGTGTCAAACAAACCGCCGGCGGGGTAGCCGAACGCGGGCAGTTCGGTGCTGAATCCCTGGCCGTTGCCGAGGAAAGCGCCGGTCAGGGGATAATCGCCGATGTTGGTGTCGCAGCCGCTGAAGGGGACGTTGGGATCAGTGACGAGCGCACACGAATAGTAGGGCGAGGTCTGAAGGCTGACAGTCGGGTCAATGCCCGAGGGCAGTTGGGCAAAGTTCACATAAGTATTCAGGAAGGGCGCGAGGCCGTTGAAAGAGGCGAACCCGCCGGTGGAGATGCGGTTGACGGTAGCGCCGAAACGGATGATGTGCGCGCCCCAGACGCGGCTGGCGTCGTACTTGATCTGCTTGTTGCTCTGGAGCGTTTGCTGCGGCGCCAGATAATTCGGCCCGGTGGTGAGACTGGTGTCGTTGAAGCCAATTTCTGCGTTGGGAAAGGGATTGATGGAAGAGGGCTGCGAGTTGGTGTCGCCGATGATCTGGTTATGGAATTTCAGGTATCCCATGCGGATGCTGTGGGACCAGTTGCCCCGATTGATGTCAATACCAATGGCATGGGTGGGGGCATAGTCGCGGTTGGCGTAATAGGAGAAGCCGGTTCCCGCCGAACCGGTGGAGAAATTCCAGTCGTAGGCGAATTTATAAAAGACGCGGATGTTGTTCGTGGCCTGCCAATCCAGGCGGCCGCTGACCTGCGAACTCTTGAAGGGCGAATCGATGCCCTGGGTCAGAGCTTGAAAAGGCGCGCCGGCGACGATGGAATCGGCGCTATCCTGCTTGAGGCGTTCGGAATCGATAAAGAAAAAGAGCTTGTTCTTGATGATGGCGCCACCGAAGCGGCCGCCGAACTGGTTGCGCTGAAATTGCGAAGAAACCGCGCCAGGAAGGTCGGCAAACCCGGCACCATAGTCGCGAAACAGATAGAAGGCCTGGCCGTGATAGTCGTTGGTGCCGGAACGAGTAGCCAGGTTGACGGAGCCAGAACTGGTGATTTCGGAGGAAATGTCAAGCGAAGAGCGGCCAATGCTGAATTCCTGAATGGAACTGAGGGCGACGTTCTGCGTGGTGGTGCCCACGGTTTCGTCGCTGACGTCGAGGCCGTCGACTTCGATGCGGGGAGTGCGGCCGAAATCGCCGTTGATGGAGATGGAGTTGTAACCGACTTTTGTGGGATCGAAGGACGCGCCATCCTGCATCTGGACGCCCGGTTCCAGCTGGGCAAGGTCGAGAAAGCTGCGCCCGTTGACCGGCATGTTGTCAATCTGCTCGCCACTGAGCACACCTTGCACCGTGGATTGTTCGGTGTTGACGGCGATGGCGGTGGTTTGCACTTCAACCGTGGTAGTTTCCTGGCCGACTTCGAGCTTCACGTTGCCCGAGGTCGTGACTCCGATCTCGACGAGGAGGGCGAGTTGTACAGTCTTGAATCCCTTGGCCTGCACACGAACCTGGTATTCGCCGACGGGCAAGCCGCCGGAGTTGTAAGTGCCGGTAGAGGAGGTTCGGACGGTGGCCACCTGGCCGGTGGTACGCGATGTAACCGTGATGGTCGCATCGGGTACGACGGCGTTGGTCTGGTCGGTAATTGTTCCCTGAATGCTGCCCTGACTGGCAGTCGTTTGGGAGAATGCGGGGAAAGATAATAACGCCACGAACAAGAGCGTCGAAACAGTTCTTGAAAATACGCAAGAGTTTCTGCACAGCCGATAGAGAATCGCTGTAGACATGATGGGCCCTTTCCGACTGACTGGCGCCGGTTTCCGGAACGAAGGTCACCATTTTAGATGAAACTCCGCGGGCTCGCCAGCCTGCAAGGGGGCAGATTGCGTGAAGCCTGATGGGCTTCGCTACAGGTCAGATTTCGTTTCGGCGTGGCATAGGCTAACATAACCGGGCTTATGGAAATTTCATCCGGCACTAATTCTGGTGTGCCCCGTCTGCGGCGGACGCTCACGCTTTGGGATTTGATTTTTTATGGCATCGTTCTCATCCAACCGATTGCTCCGGTGCCGCTGTATGGCGTGGCGCAGAAACTTTCGGATGGTCACTTCGTCACCATCATTCTGATTGCGCTGTTCGCCATGCTGATCACCGCGGTCAGCTACGGGCGCATGGGAGCGCTGTATCCGACCGCCGGGTCCGCCTATACATATGTGGGCCGGGGACTCAACCCGCATCTGGGATTTCTGGCGGGGTGGGCGATGATCCTCGACTACCTGCTGCAGCCGCTCATTAATACAGTGTGGATCTCGACCGCGTTGCATGAACGCTACCTGCCACAGATTCCCTTCGTCGCGTGGGCCGCGCTGATTGCCGGGATCATGACGGTGTTGAATCTGGCAGGGGTGAAGTCGTCGGCGCGGGCCAACAAGGTGCTGCTGGCGGGCATGTCGGTGGTGGTGGCGTTTTTCGTGTGGCTGGCGATTCGCTACTTGTGGCACGGGCAGGGCTGGGCGGGACTGCTATCGACCGAGCCGTTCTATAACCCGAAGACATTTAACTCGCATAAGATCCTGACCGCGACTTCGTTCGCAGCGCTGACCTATATTGGGTTCGACGGGGTGACCACGCTGGCGGAAGACGTGGAAAATCCCAAGCGCAATGTTTTGCTGGCGGTGGTGCTGACCTGCATTTTTGCCGGCGTCTGTAGCGGGTTTGAGTCGTATTTGGGAGCGCGGGTGTGGCCGGACTGGCGGTCATTTCCTGAGGTGACGACCGCTTTTATGGACATTTGCCGGCGCGTGGGCGGTGTGCTGCTATTCAATGCCATGGGCGTGACGTTGATCGTGGCAGCCTTTGGCAGCGGACTAACTGGAACACTGGGCGCGGCGCGGTTGTTGTTTGGGATGGGGCGCGACGGCGTGCTGCCGCGGAAATTTTTCGGCTATCTCAAACCTGGAAGCAGTACTCCGACGTATAACATTCTGCTGATCGGGGGGCTCGCATTTATTGGGGCGGTCGCGCTCTACCACATCGGCAATGCCTATGAACACGCCGCAGAGTTACTGAACTTCGGAGCGTTTCTGGCGTTCATGGGAGTAAACTTTGCGTGTTTCTGGCAGTTCACGGTGATTGCGAAGAAGACCGGGGCTTCGCCTAAGCTGCTGAAGGATGCTATTCTGCCGCTGATCGGGTTCGCCTTCTGCAGCGTGATCTGGTTCAACTTGAACATCATCGCCAAGACCGTGGGCGGAATCTGGTTCGCGGTGGGGATCATTTATGTGGGCGTCAAGACGAACTGGTTCCGGTCGGCCCCGGTGATGATCGACTTCCGCGAATCGTAATCCACGATTCTTAGAAACTCGCTAACAAAGCTTCAGTTTGTTTTTGCCGCGGGCCGCGCCGGGCTGCCGTCGGCTTTGACGTAGTGTGCAAACCAGCTGAGGTGGCGTTCGAGCCGGTCTTTAATGTGCGAGGGCGCTTTGAGGCCGTGATACTCGCCGGGATATACGACGAGTTCGGTTTCGCGGCCCAGACTCTTCAGAGCCTGATACATCTGCTCGCCGCCGAGGATGGGAACGTTCCAGTCGACGTCTCCGCCCATGAAGAGCGTAGGCGTGGTGATGTTGGCGACGCGGTAATAGGGCGAGACTTTTTCCCAGACGGCGCGGTTCTCCCAAGGGTGGCCGAGTTCGACATCGTAGTCGAGGATGTACTGGTCATGGCCGTACAGCGCGGCCAGGAACGCCGAGCCGGCGCCCGAGATCGCAGCCTTGAAGCGCGTGGTCTGCGTGATGATGAAGTCGGTCGAAATGCCGCCGTAGGACCAGCCGCCCACACCCAGCTTGTCGGGATCGGCGACGCCCTGCGCGATGGCGTAGTCGACCATGGCCATGTCGTCCTGATAGTCCTTGTTGCCCCAGTCGGCGAAGATGGCCTTGCAGAAATCCTGTCCATAGCCGGATGAGCCGCGCGGATTGGGCTCGAGGACGACGTAGCCGTTGGCCGCGAAGAGTTGCGAGAAGTGGTTGAAGTCGCCGTAGTAGGAGCCCACCGGGCCACCGTGCGGGTGCAGCAGCGTGGGATATCTTTTTCCCGCCACATAATCGAGCGGCTTGAAGAGATAGCCGGCGACCGTGGTGCCGTCTTTGCTGCGGAACTTAACATACTCGGGGGTGACAACTCTGATCTTGGCCATGAACGCATCGTTGACGTGGGTGATGCGCGTCAACGGTGCGCCGGAGGCGGGCATGGTGAAGATTTCGCCGGGGCGGTCCATGCTGGCGATCTGCGCTGCCAAGTCGCCCGACTTGGCGATGGTGTAACCGGATACGACAACGTGGCCGGAGATGGCTCGCGCAAGGTCGCCGCCGGCGGCCGGAACGCGGAACAAATTCTGCGTGCCGTCGTCGTCGGCGATGAAATAGATGAACTGGCCGTCGGGCGAGAAATGCGGAACGCGCGACATGCGGTCGAAGGCGCGCGTGAGCACTTTGGCCTCGCCACCTTCAGCGGGAGAAACGGCGATGTGGTGAGTCGCATAGACGAGCAGCTTCGGCTCGAGTTGCGTGACGTACGTGATCCACTTGCCGTCGGGCGACCACGCGGGCGCGGCGTCGGAGCCGGGGTTCGTCGTGACTTGCGTGAGGTGCGCTCCTTTGTCGGTGTTATCGGCGGCTGCTACCCAAATGTTGGTGTCGTAGGTGCGGTCAGGATCGGGAGTGGAGCGGTTGCTGCGGAACACCAGTTGCTTGCCGTCAGGAGACCAGGCGGGCTCGCTGTCGTCGAAGTCGCCGGAAGTGATCTGCACGACAGCTTTGGTGGCCACGTCGAACACATATAAATGAGTGCGG
>Ga0181523_10000463_pt1 | contig 45663 bp, 39 predicted proteins | sample PEATcosm2014_Bin_43_FD_119752 | JGI IMG/M metagenome (GOLD analysis project Ga0181523, IMG submission 119752) | Peatland microbial communities from MTU Mesocosm Facility, Houghton, MI, USA - PEATcosm2014_Bin05_30_metaG | ecosystem: Environmental > Terrestrial > Soil > Wetlands > Peat | place... | reverse complement strand
GCGCGATGACAAAGTCTTCTTCGGGACGGATAAAATCAATGTGGATGAACTGACCGAGAAGATCAAGGATCGCCTGGCGAATCGAACCGACAAGACGGTCTTTCTCAAGGCCGACATGCGGGCGAAGTTTGGCTGGGTCGTCGAAGTCGTGGACAACGTGCGCGCGGCCGGAGTGGACCAACTCGGCCTCTTGACGGATCAAAAGAAGTCCGGAGCCATGGCCCCGCCGATGGGCGCGTCTACACCGACGCCTACGGGCGGACAATAGCACGCAACAGCGACACCGCAAGAGCAGTGCAGGAGATCGATTATGAGTATGGCAGTCGGCCCCAAAGGGGGCCAGAACGCGAACATGAACGTCACGCCGCTGATTGACGTGTTGCTGGTGCTGCTGATCATTTTCATGGTGATTACGCCGCTGACGCCCAAAGGTTTGGAAGCGTTGGTGCCCCAGCCTCCGCCACCGAACCAGAAACAGCAGAATACGCCTGACCGCACCATCGTGGTCCAGTTGATCGACCACGGCCCCGGCAACCCTCCGGGGCTCAAGATCAATCAGGACGAGGCCACTTGGGAAAGTCTGCAGGGGCGGTTGGAAGATATTTTCAAAACCCGCGCCGAAAAGGTCATGTTCGTGAAGGGCGATGACAATGTGCCCTTCGCCGACGTTGCCACCGTCATCGATATCGCGCATTCGGCTGGCGTCGACAAAGTCGGTTTGATCACGGCCAAAATCGAAGCGGGCAGCTAGGATGGCTATAGGTTAAGGTGGAGGGGCGGGCGTCTCGCCCGTCCAGCCGGGCGAGGACGGCCGGCTCTCCACAGGTTTCTATACTCCGCGGCAAAGGGAGATTCATAAAGCAATGAAAACGACTCAAAGGCTCCTGGTGGTATTCGCCGCCGCGCTGGTGATCCTCTCCAGCACCGGCTGCAACAAGCTTAAAGCGCGGGACCATCTCAACAAGGGTGTACAGGCTTACAAGAGCTCGAAGTTCGAACAAGCCATCGACCACTTCCAGCAAGCTGTCTCCCTCGACCCCACACTCGTCAATGCCCGCCTGTATCTGGCCACCGCTTATACCCAGCAATACATTCCGGGCGTCGACACTCCCGATAACAACCACTATGCCGAGGAGGCGATTGATACCTACAAGCAAGTGCTGCAGGTGGACCCGAAGAACATCAATAGCATTAAGGGCATCGCGTACCTCGATTGGCAGATGAAGAAATTCGACCAGTCCAAGGCTTTCGACAAGAGAGCTTCCGAGGTCGATCCAAACGATCCTGAGCCTTACTACTCGATCGCGGTCATTGACTGGACGCAGACTTACGTGCCGCGTCAGGAAGAGCGGGCCAAGCTCGGGATGAAGCCCGAAGACTCGCTGCCTACCAAGGACAAGAAGGTCTGCGCCGAGATGAAAGAGAAAAATAGCGCCGACGTTCAGGAAGGCATCGATAACCTGAACAAGGCGCTTCAGCTTCGTCCCGACTATGACGACGCCATGGCCTACATGAACCTGATGTACCGGGAACGCGCCGATATCGACTGCGATGACCCGGCAGCCCACAACGCTGATCTGAAGACCGCCGACGAGTGGGTCGACAAGACCATGGCTACCAAGAAGGCCAAGGCTGAAAAACAGCCCGCAGGCGCCATCGTCATGGATCAGAACAAGTAAGTATTTTGCTCGCGCGGGGACGTGCGTTCTCGCCCGCCCCGCCGATCGCAGATCGGCCCTCGCTGTTTCCGGCGCGGGCCTTTTGTTTTTCCGGCGCGAATGGCCGCGATTTTTGAGTATTCTCGCTTCCTAAATCGGAACCGCTAATGATTTGCGGCATGCACACCTCAGCTCCCCGCAGGTAGAATCTAAGCGGCGCGGCGCGTCCAGCGGAATGTTCAAGAAAATTCTGATCGCCAATCGGGGAGAGATTGCGGTGCGCGTCATACGCGCCTGCCGCGAAATGGGCATTGCCACCGTTGCCGTCTATTCCGACGTCGACCGCGCTGCGCTTCATGTCCGCAAGGCCGACGAAGCTTACCCCATCGGCCCCGCTCCAGCCGCCGAGTCTTATCTTCGGATGGACAAGATCCTCAACATCGCGAAGCGCTCGGGTGCCGAAGCCATTCATCCCGGCTACGGCTTCCTCTCGGAAAACGCGAAGTTCGCCCAGGCTTGCGCCGATGCCGGGGTGAAGTTTATCGGGCCGACGCCGCACTCCATGAAAATGATGGGCTCGAAAACCAGCGCCCGCCAGCAGATGGAAAAAGCCGGGGTGCCGTTTGTTCCCGGAACCTCGCGCGGCCTGGCCTCTTCCGAAGAAGGCGAAGAAGTCGCCGAGCGCATCGGCTACCCGGTGATGCTGAAAGCCGCTGCCGGTGGCGGCGGCAAAGGCATGCGGCTGGTGCACACACGCGAGGATCTTCGCTCCGCCTTCGAATCTGCTCGGAGCGAGGCGCAGCGATCTTTCGGAGACAGCGAAGTTTATATCGAGAAGGCGATCCTGAACCCCCGCCACATCGAGATGCAGGTGCTGGCCGACGAGCACGGCAATACTGTCTGGCTCGGCGAGCGCGAATGTTCCATCCAACGCCGTCATCAGAAAGTTCTTGAAGAAGCGCCGTCGCCAATGGTCGATCCTGAAATGCGCCGCCGCATGGGCGAAGTGGCCGTCAAGGTCGCGCAGGCTGCCAACTACACCAATGCTGGCACCGTCGAGTTTCTGGTGGACCGGCAACGGAACTTCTACTTCCTCGAAATGAATACCCGACTGCAGGTGGAACATCCGGTCACGGAGTTGACCACCGGACTTGATCTTGTGCACCTGCAGATACGGATCGCCGCTGGCGAGAAGCTACCGTTCGCCCAGTCAGACGTGCAGATTCGCGGGCACGCCATCGAGTGCCGCATTTATGCCGAAGACCCCGACAACAATTATTTTCCCAGCCCCGGCAAGATCACGGTGCTGCTCCAGCCCTCGGGGCCGGGAATTCGCCGCGACAGCGGCATGTACGAAGGCTGGCATGTTTCGATGGATTACGATCCGCTGCTGGCCAAACTGATCGGCTACGGCACCGACCGGCAGCAGGCCATCATGCGGTTGGAACGGGCGCTCTACGAATATTTTGTGGCCGGCATCAAGACCAACATTTCGTTGTTCCAGCGCATTCTCGGCGACGCCGATTTTCGGGCGGCACGAATCGACACTGGATACCTCGATCGCTTGATCGCGAAAGGCAACCCGGCCGTCGTGTCGAGCGCGCCGGAGCGCGAGATCGAGGCGATGGAGACGATCGCCGCCATTGCCGCCGGAATGTTTGCCGTGCTCGATCCAGCTTCGGCCGCCGGCAGGAATGGCGCCGCCGCAGGTTCAGGCGCGGCTTCTCCGCCGTCTAACTGGAAACAGAAGGGACGCTCGGAAGCGCAGCGCTGATTTTATGGTGTATGAAGTCATCGTCGGAGGCAAGCCATACCGGCTCGAGCTTGAAAAAGCCGCCGGCGGATGGGAGTGCCGCTTGGACGGGCAACCGGTCCCTATCGACGCGGTGATCCCGCGCCGCGACGTTTTGTCGCTGCTGGTGGATGGGCGCGCCTACGAGATCAAGCGCGAGCAGACTGCCACCGATCTTCACCTGTGGGTGGGCAGCAGCCGCTTTGCGGTGGAGTTGCGAGATCCACGTTCATTGCGATCGCGACAGAAGGCTGCCGGAGACGAAAAGGGCCCCAGGAAAATCCTGGCTCCCATGCCCGGACGCATCGTGCGTGTGATGGTCGCCGAGAATTCCGAAGTTGAAGCGGGACAGGGCATCGTCGTAGTTGAAGCGATGAAGATGCAGAACGAAATCAAGTCGCCGAAGAAGGGAGTCGTGAAACAAATACTGGCCAACCCCGGCGCGGCGGTGAACCCCGGCGACGTGTTGGCTATCGTGGAATGAATACGATCGCGTGGGGATGCAGGGGTTAGGCCCAAACCCCACTGCCAAAGCCGTCGTGGCCATAGCACCTACGTCATCTCAAAGCAGTCTCGCTCCGCGCGTACCATGGAAAAGATAGCCACCGCGGAGGTGTCTTCGTGAAGGTGCAGCGGATCATCAGTTTTGCAACCCTGGCAATCTCGATTCTTACGCTCGTCCTGGTGTTAAAGCGGCCTGCACCGCTTGCACCCGCGTTCGCGCCCGCTGCGGCTGCCGCCAATGCGCAGTCTTTCCAGGAGAAAGTGAACCAGCTCGCGCAGCCCAAGGCGCCCGGCGAAGCTGGGGCCGAAGTTCGCATAAACTCCGGAGAATTGTCGGCCGCCCTTGCGCAAGCTGCCGGAGTGCTGGCCGCGCCCGCGCCTGCGCCCGCGAATGCTTCTGCCGGCTCTGCCGCCAGCTCTGCCCCCGGTTCTCCCCCCAACTCTGCCACGAGTTCTCCCGCCGCAAGCCCTGGAATGGAGTTCCCGGGCGCGGTTCCGAATATCAAGGACTACCAGGTCTCGATGGATGGAGACATCGTTCGCGGTCAATTTCTCACCCAGATCGCCGGCAAAGACGTCTATCTCACTCTGGCCGGACATCTCGGCTCCAAAGACGGCTACGCCACTTTCGACGCCACCGAAGTTAAGGTTGGCGATCTTTCCGTGCCGGCATCGCTGGTCAACGGAGTGTTGCAGAAAAAACTCGCCGAGCAGCGCGATCAGCTCAAGCTGCCCGAGAACGTGAAAGACCTGAAAGTCGAAAATGGCGAGCTTGTGTTGGTGGAAAAATAGGGCTGCGAGCTCCGAGCCACGAGCAAACAAATTGGGTTTGCCCCCTCGCAGCTCGCAGCCGCAACTCGAATCACCGAGAACTTGCGCTGCACTGACCCCCTGCAAAAATTGCCGGACACCTACTAAAACCTCCGCTTGTAAAGAAAAATTTGCCTAGCCCGCTACACGAAGGTTTCGTTTCGACAGAGTCTTCTAATCTCCATCTAATCTCGTTCTAATCGCAGCCGTTTCAAATCGACGGTATGACGAGTTTTCCGATCCCATCGAATTATGCTAACCACGTCCTGGTGGCCAGTCCGAGTAGTGTGGTGCGGCAACGCGTCCTCGAAAGTCTGCGTTCCCCCGCTCGCCGCTTCGAACAAGCCGCGGGAGGAGCGGAAGCGCTGGTCCATTTGGAGAGCGGCTTCTGGCAGGTGCTCTTTCTCGATCGCCGCCTGCCCGACCTCGACGCCGAGGAACTGAGCCACACCGTGCGGCAGCGTTTTCCCGGAATCGAAGTTGTGCTGCTCGATCCGGTCAGCGATGCCGAACCCACTGCGGCCAAAGGAAAAGAAGACCTGCTTGTGGAAATGTGGCCGGCGCTATCCGAGGGGGAGAATAAAAATAAAAACAAGGACGAAGACAAGCTTCCGCCCGCCGCCCACACCCGTCTCGAAGCACCCTTGCCCGGAATGATCGGCAACTCGCGCATCATGCAGCCCGTGTATCGTTGGGTGCGGCTGCTGGCGCCGCGCACCACCACCGTCCTGATCACCGGCCCGACCGGCTGCGGCAAGGAAATCGTTGCCCGCGCCATGCATCATCTGAGTCCGCGCTCTGGGCGCGCGTTTGCGGTCGTCAATTGCGCCGCCATTCCCGAGGCGCTGCTCGAAGCCGAACTCTTCGGCTACGCCCGCGGCGCCTTCACTGGAGCCATGCAACCCTATGCGGGAAGAATCCAGGCGGCGCAGGGGGGCACGCTCTTTCTCGACGAGATTGGCGAGATGCCGTTGAGCCTGCAGCCCAAGCTGCTGCGCTTTCTGGAACAGAAAGAGTTGCAGCGGCTGGGCAGCGCCGAAGTCGTGCACGTGGATGCCCGAGTTGTCTCCGCCACCAACGCGCACCTGCTGACCCTGGTGCGCGAGGGGAAGTTCCGCGAGGATTTGTATTATCGTATCTGCGCTTTTCCCATCGACATCCCGGCGTTGCGCGACCGTCCCGAAGACATTGCAGAACTGGCCGCGCACTTTCTGGAAAAATATGCGTCACCCCTGCGTCCGCCGCAGTTGTCCGCTGAGGCGCTGCAACTACTGAAAGCGCAGCCCTGGGCGGGGAACGTTCGCGAACTGCAGAACGTGATCGAACGGGCGCTGATCCTCTCGGAAGACCAAGCGGTCATTCGCGCGGAGCATTTGCTGCTCGCGGACTCGAGCTTTCGCCACTCCCGCTAGGTGAAAGATAACCAGCCCGTGAGCGAACGCTTAACCGCGGAGCGCGCAGAGTTCGCGGAGAATTTATTTCTTCTGTATTTGGACATGGGGCCCGGAGTGTGCGCGTGGAAAGCACTTCGGGCGGCCCGTTTTGAGCCTTTATTCTCGTTTGCTCCGCGCCCGCTGCGCTCTCCGCGGTTAGAGCCTTCGCTTAGTGTCGCGACGACAGGGTCTGGGTGAATTGCGAGTTGAAGGCAGGACTCATTTTTCACCAAGTCGGGCGATTGGTCGTCTTCATCCGAACCCCTCATAAGACCGATCTAAGGCAATTTATGCCGGGCTGGCATCGCCGTTGCGACGTGATATTCATGTCCAGCTCTTTTCCAACCCCACGAGATCCGGCGCGCGACTCCGAGCATCCCCTGGCCCGCGCCTTTGCGTCGTTCACCGAGGCGGCGGGTTCGCTCGAGCGCACCTATGGGCAACTGCAGGGGCAAGTGTCTCACCTTCGCCAGGAACTCGAAGTCACGAACCGCGACCTGGCGTGCAGTCTCGAGGAGAACCACCGCATCCGCGAACGCCTGCGCCGCATTCTGGAAGGTTTGCCGTGTGGCGTTCTGGTGATCGAGGCAGGCGCTCGGATTTCGACTCTCAATCCCGAGGCGGTTCGGCTGCTTGGCGCCAGCTGCGAATCAGCCGAGGCCTTGCCCGCGGCGCTTTCCGCGGCGCTCGACCAGGCGCGGCAAACCGGCGAAGAATCTGAGTTGGCGCTCCTAAACTCGGGCCAGCCTGGTTTGGATCAGTCGTCTTTCGGCCCGCTCTCTTCAAATCAGGTGAACCCCGTCTGGGTCGCCATCCGCCACGCCTGGCTGGAGCAAAGTCCGGCCCCTGCCACTTCGGTCTTTATCCTGCGCGACGTCAGCGAGGCGAAGAAGCTGGAACAGGATCGCGAGCATCTCCGGCGGCAGCAGGCGCTGGTCGAGATGTCGGCTCTGCTGGCGCATGAAATCCGCAATCCGCTGGGCAGTCTCGAACTCTTCGCCGGACTTCTGGCCGAGGCGAATCTCGAAGGCGAAAGCAGGCGCTGGATCGAGCACGTGCAGGCGGGTCTGCGCACGCTTTCCGCTACGGTCAACAATGTGCTGCACCTGCACAACACGCCGCAGCCCGAGCTCGCACCAACCGACGCGGGCCAGTTGCTCGACTGGGCCTACGACTTTCTCTTGCCGCTCGCCAAACAGGCCCGGGTCGAAATGCAAGTCGTCAACGGTCTCACTGGCGTTAGCATTCCTGCCGACCGGCACCGGCTCGAACAGGTTTTGCTCAACCTCGCGCTCAACGCTTTTCGCTTCATGCCGGGTGGCGGCTGGCTCTCCATTCGCGGCATCGCAGCGCCAGCGGGCGCCCAATGCGAGGGCGTGGAAATCGTGGTGCGCGACACCGGGCCGGGCATTGCGCCGGACGATCTGCCGCGCATTTTCGACGCGGGATTCAGCACCCGTCCGGGGAGTTCCGGACTTGGACTCGCTGTGTGCCGCCGCATTCTTGAACAGCACGGAGGCTCGATTGCAGTCGAGAGCCGCCCCGGTTACGGCGCCACCTTCCGGCTTCGGCTTCCTGGCAATGGCGCGGCGGGCGCGGCCGAAGCGATGGGAGACGGTCGTTCGCCCGGAGATTTGTCCGGACATGCTCTCGAACACTCCTTAGAACGTTCTCTCGATCATTCCTCCGCACTCTCGTCAGAACGCGCTTCCGAGCAGGTTGTCGAATCTGCCGTCGAACTTTCCGCCGCATCTGGAGCCCAGTTATGAAGCGGCTCCTTATCGCCGACGACGATGCCGGGATGCGCGCCGCTCTCGAAGCACGCTTTCGGCGCCGCGGATGGCTGGTCGATGTCGCGGTGAATGGCACCGAAGCGTTGGAGAAATTTCGTGCGGGCTCGCATTCGCTGGTGATCACCGACGTGCGCATGCCGGGCTGCGACGGCTTCGAACTGATGCGCGAGGTGCAAACCTCTTCGGCTCGCACGGCTGTGATTCTGCTCACCGCCTATGGTTGTGTGCCCGATGCGGTCGAAGCCATGCGCAACGGGGCCTGCGATTACCTGGTCAAACCGGTCTGTTTCGAGAAGCTTGAGCTCGCGGTCGAACAGGTGTTGCGCCGCGCCGAGGAATCCGGCAAAGAAACTGAAACGCTCGTCGGCCACTCTCCGGCATGGGAGCAGGCGCTTGAGCGCGCGCGGCAAGCGGCCTCGACCGACGCCGACGTTCTGATCGAGGCCGAAAGCGGCACCGGCAAAGAACTGATCGCCCGGCTCATTCACCGCCTCAGCCGCCGCAAACCGGGACCGTTTGTCGCGCTCAACTGCAGCGCGTTTCCCGAAACCCTGCTCGAGAGCGAATTGTTTGGACACGCCCGCGGCGCCTTTACCGGAGCAGTCGGCGCGCGGCCCGGCAAGTTTGAGACGGCCAGCGGTGGCACCCTGCTGCTCGATGAGGTGGGAGAGATGCCGCTGGCGCTGCAGCCGAAACTGCTGCGCGCCCTGCAGGAACGCGAATTCGACCGTCTGGGCTCGAACCAGACCGTACACGTCGACATCCGCGTCATCGCCACCAGCAACCGTCCGCTCGAAGCCGCGGTTGCGGAAGGCCGCTTCCGCGCCGATCTTTACTATCGCCTTAACGTGATTCCTATTTCTCTGCCGCCGCTGCGCGACCGCGACGGCGATATTCGGGAGCTCGCCGAGCATTTCGCCACGCTCTATGCCGCGCCCGGGGCCGCCGGAACGCAAGCCCGCTTATCCCAGGAACTCGTGGCCCGTCTCGGCGAGCACGCCTGGCCGGGCAACGTGCGCGAACTGGCGAATTTCGTGCGGCGGGCGGTAGCGTTGTCGCGCGGCGGCGAGATTGGCGTCGAAGCATTCGATCACGGGAAAATCTTGCCGCGCCTGCCTCGCTCCCCGGAGTGGAAACCGGGCCTCTCGCTCGGCGAAATGGAGCGCGAGCTTTTTGCCATGACTCTCGAATCGACGGGCGGAAACCGGGCGCGGGCAGCCGAGTTGCTCGGGGTGAGCCTGCGCACGGTGCGCAACAAGGTGCGCGAGTTTGGTCTGCCGCCGCGCGACAACTACCGCAACGGTCTCCGCCACAACGGTCTTCTCAATGACGGTCTTACGAACGACGGCCTTCGGAATAACCGGCTTCCGCACAACCACAACAACCGCAAGGAGCAACCATGTCCATGATCGACACCCCGCTGATGCGTGGCTTGGAGCGCGTGCTGGACCAGAGCGCGCTCCGCCATCAGGTGATTGCCGCGAACCTCGCCAACGTCGATACCCCGGGATACCGTACCCGCGACATTCGTCCGTTCGCCGGCGAAATCGAGCAGGCCATGGCCGGAGAGGAGCCGTCTTTCACCCCGGTCGCGCATGAAATCCGCGGACTGCTGGAGCGTCCCGACGGCAACAACGTCTCGGTCGAGCGCGAGTCGCTGCTCCTGGCCCAGAACCAGTTGCGCTTTACGGTAGCGGTGGCGTTCCTGAAAGAGCAGTTTCACCAGATATCGAGCGCCATCAGCGGAGGGAGTGGGTCATGAACCTGTTCGGGATGCTGGAACTCAGTGGCTCGGCGCTGGGGGCCGAGCGGCAGCGCGCTGAGGTGGTGGCGAGCAACATGGCCAACGCGCAAACCACGCGCACCGCGGCGGGCGGTCCCTATCGCCGCCAGTTGGTGGTATTTCAAGCGCAGCGCGTACCCCGATTTTCGTTGGCGCTCGCCGGATTGCGTCCGGAAAGCGCCTCGGCGGTGCGCGTGGCCGCGGTGGTCAACGATCAGCGGCCGCCGGTGATGCGTTTCGAGCCGGGAAATCCGGACGCGAACCCGGAAGGCTACGTGGCCTATCCCCAGGTCGATCCGGTCGAAGAAATGACCGATCTCCTGGGCGCGGTGCGAGCTTATGAACTGAACGCGTCGGCGGTGCAGGCCACGAAAAACATGATTACCCAGTCGCTGGACCTGCTGCGTTAGCGCCGGCGGCGAGTATGAATATGAAGGAGAGGCTGAACCATGAATAACCCGATTTCGTCGATTCGCATTCTGCCCGCCGACATGGGTGCTTCCCCCGCGAGCGTCTCCGAGGGAGGCAAGTTCCTGGAGACCCTGCAGCAGTCGATGGATCAGGTCGAGGGCGCGCAGGGCGATGCAGCCACCCAGGTGGCGCAACTGCTCAACGGCAAAGGCGCCGACCTGCACAGCGCCATGATTGCCGTCGAAAAGGCCGACCTCTCGTTTCAATTGATGATGCAGGTGCGAAACAAAATCGTGCAGGCATACCAGCAGATTTCGAACATGCAGTTCTGAACCGCGCCCTTCTGCAACCCCGGCGTCTGCGTACTCCGCGGATAAGATGCAGGCGCTTGAAACAGGCTAGGAGTTGAAAAACTTGAACCAGGGTCTCGATCAGATCCGAGACTTTCTGCGGGGCTTGAGCCTGCAGCAGAAAGCTCTCATCGCCGGGGGAGCGGTGGCGATCGGGCTGGTGCTGTGGCTGTTCGTCGCTTTGCTCGATCACAAGAACGTCGTGCTCTATTCCGGCCTCAAGCCGGCGGATGCGCAGTCGATGGGCAGCCGCCTGGCGGCAAAGAATATCCAATATGAAATTTCTCCGGATGGCGGAAGCGTGCTCGTGCCCTCCGACAAACTCGATGCCGCGCGCCTGGAAACCGCGGCGCAGGGGCTGCCGCGCAACGCGCGTCTCGGATTTGAATTGTTCGACACGCCGAACTGGGCGGGATCGGACTTCAGCGAAAAAGTGAACTACCAGCGCGCCCTCGAAGGAGAACTCGAACGCACGCTGCAGACCCTGGCTGAAGTGGAGGCTGTTCGCGTCCACCTGGTGCTGCCGCGCGAGTCGCTGTTCAGCGAGCAGGAGCGTGAATCGAAGGCTGCCGTGATCGTAAAAACGAAGGGTAACACGCTGTCCCGCGAAGCGCAGCAAGCCATCCCGCAACTGGTCGCGAGCGCGGTCGACGGCCTGCGGCCGGAAAATGTTACGGTCGTCGACGCTGAGACGGCCACGTCCTTTCTGGCGCGGCGAGGTCCATCCGGCCGGGCGTCGTTCGATTCCGACGAGGAGTTGGCTGCCGCCGCGGTGCACGCCATCGAGCCCGTGGTTGGAGCCGAGCACGTTCGCGCCAGCGTGCACGTGGATTACGACCTGAGCAGCAGCGAAGACACCTCCGAAATCTACGACCCGAAGGCGACGGCTACGCTCGCCCAGCAGCATTCGGAAGAACTGGCGGGAGGCGCGAATCCGGCGGGCGTGCCGGGCGTCACGAGCAATGTGCCGGGCAGCAATGCCGCGATTGCGCCGCTGGTAGCGCCAGTTGTGCCGGCCGTCGTACCGCCAGTTGTGCCGCCTGTCGTACCGGCAGTTGTGCCGGGCAGTGCCGCGGCTGCCGCTCCTCCGGCAGTGGTTCCGGGAGTGGCCGGCAATTTTCCGAGCGGCACGCCCGCCATTTCGAGCGTGCTTTCGGCCATCGACAACCAGAGTTCGAAATCCGACAGCTCTACCTTCGCGGTCAGCAAGAATACGCGGCACATCCTGAACCCGTCGGGCCGGGTGCGCCGCATCACCGCGTCGGTGCTGGTCGACGACGCTATCGACAGCAAGCAGGAAAACGGCAGGCCGTCGACTGTCCGGCGGAAGCGCACTCCCGAGGAAATGACGGCCATTGAAAAACTTGCCCGCGCCGCCATCGGGGTCGACGACCAGCGCGGCGACTTGCTGGCGGTCGAGAACCTGTCGTTCCAAGCCGTGCCTGTCGAAACGCCATCCGCGCCCGGCAAGCTGGATAAATGGCGCCTGTTCGTCCTGCCCTGGATGGGCGCGCTGCGTTACGTTGGAATTACGCTGCTGTTCCTGATTGTCTATGCGCTGGTGCTGCGTCCGGTGAAGAAACAGGCGATGGCGGCCTTCAAGCAGATTCCCGCGCGTCTGGCGAAGCCGCTCGCCGCCGGGGCGGCCTCTCCCAGTTTGCTCGCCAGCGTCGAGCTTCCGCAGGGCAGCGAGGAAGCAAAGCGTGGCGCGGCGCTGAAAAAAGAAATCGCCGACAAGATCAAGGCCGAGCCGGCCGCCGCCAGCCGGCTGGTGCAGACCTGGATCCACGACCCGAAGACAAAATGACTCTCCGCGGTAAAGAGCAAGACGGACAAGTTCGGAGGAGGAGAACGAGTAAGAAGATCGGACAATCCCTGGAAGTTACAAAGCTGGAGATAACAAGGGTGGAAGTGAATCGACTTATGAGTAACAAGGAAGACAGTAACAATAGAAGTAAGAACGACAGATAAGAAATGCCCACACCTGTTTCCAACCCGGGCTTGCAGAAGGCGGCCATTCTGATGGTGCTGCTCGGCGAGGATGCCGCCAGCAACATCTACCGCAATCTCCCCGAGAGCGACGTCGAGCGCCTGACGCGGCGTATTGCGGAGCTGGAGCACTTCAAACCCGAGACCGCGATTTCCGTGCTCGAAGAGTATTACCAGCTCACGCTTACGCAGGGTTATCTGGCGGAAGGGGGCCCGGAATATGCTCAGAAGCTGCTGGTAAAGGCCTTCGGCGAAAGCGGCGCTCGACGGCTGCTCGACCAGGTCTCCACTACCATGGAACAGAATGCGGTGCACCTGGAAAGCCTGCAGGAAGCCGATCCGCAACAGTTGGCCAAGTTCCTCGAGGTCGAGCATCCGCAAACCATTGCCCTCATTCTGGCTCACTTGAATTCCCGTCAGGCGTCGGAGCTGTTGATGCGCCTGCCGGAAGAGGTTCGCGCCGAGACCGTGAAGCGCCTGGCGCAGTTGCGGCAGTTCTCCCCCGACGTCGCGCAGAAAGTTGCGCTCGCGCTGAATAAGCATCTGGAGTCGGTGGGCGAACAGAGCCGGCGCGCCTATGCCGGATTCAAAGGCGCCGCCGACCTGCTGAATCAGCTCGAACCGCTGTCCAGCAAAGCCATCCTGGAGACCATCGAGAAAGAGGATCCCAAGATGGCGCTGGGCATTCGCAACCTGATGTTTACCTTCGAAGATTTGCTGGGAGTGCCCGAAACCGGTATTCGCGAACTGCTCGGGCAACTGGACAAGAAGACTCTGGCGATGGCCCTGCGCGGCGCCACCGACGAACTGAAGAACCTGATTTTCAAGTCCATGTCGTCGCGCGCCGTCGACATGATGAAAGAAGACATGGAGGTGTTAGGCGCGCTGCGCGCCCGGGACGTGCATCTGGCCCAGCACGAAATCGTGGAAATGGCCCGCAAACTCGAAGCCGAGGGCAAGCTGGTGTTGAACGCGGAGTCGCAGGAGGAGTATGTCGTCTAGCGCTCCCCAGCGGCAGGCCGTCCCCGAAGCCGCACTGTTCACCTATGCCGAAGCCGGACTCCCTGGTGGTGCTCCGGGCAGCGCGTCCGATAGCGGGCAGACGGCCGAGGAACGAGGCCGCCGTCAGCAGGCCGAAGTTTTCGAGCAAGGACGACAGAGCGGGCAACAGCAGCTTCGTGCCGAACTAGAAGCTTCTCTTGGCAAGAGTCGCGAGCAAATCACCCATGCGCTCCGGCAATTTGCCCTCGAGCGGCAGGACTACTACCGCCGCATCGAAGGCGAAGTGGTCGAACTGGCGCTCGCCATCGCCCGCAAAATCCTGCATCGCGAAGCGCAAGTCGATCCGCACGTTCTCGCCGGCATTGTTCGCGTCACGCTCGAGAAGCTTGATACCGGAACGAAGGTCAACCTGCACGTACACCCTCAGGAAGCCGCCGACTGGCGGCACTACTTTGCGTGCCAGATCGAAGACATCCCCGCGCCCGACGTTTACGAAGATCCTGCCATCGCTCTTGGAGAATGCCGCATCGAAACTTCACTGGGCTCGACCGAAGTCGGTCTGCATTCGCAGCTCAAGGAAATTGAAACGGGATTGCTCGACCTGCTCGCCGAGAGGCCCGGCGCCAGCTCTTTGCCCGCATCGACACCAAACTCGCCAGCGACACCAAAACCATGACACCAAACCCTTCGCTACCAAACTCATCGGCGCAATTTTCATCAAGCACAGGCCGAGCGGCGAAGATATGCCGATGACTTCGCAGATTCTCTCCGCGTACTTCTCTCAGCTCGAAACCTCATCCGCGCTGCGCTGGCGCGGGCGGGTGATACAGGTTGTCGGCCAACTGGTCGAATCCGAAGGCCCGTTCTGCACTGTCGGCGAAGCCTGCGAGATCGTCGATTCCCGCGGCCGGCACTGGCCGGGAGAGATTGTCGGTTTCCGCGGCCACATCGTTCTCTCCATGTCTCTGCGCCGCCCCACTGGCATCCGCTACGGCGATAAGGTCGTGGTTTGGGGACGGCGTCCGTCGCTGCGTCTCAGCGAAGAGCTGCTGGGCCGCGTGCTCGATGGCGCTGGCGATCCTATAGACGGCCATCCGGCTCCCGTTTGCCGCGAGCGCTTCGCTCTCGATCGCCAGGCTCCGCTCGCGCTCGAACGCACTCCCATCCGCGAGGCGCTCGGTTGCGGCATCCGCGCCATTGATGCCTTTCTTACTTGCGGACGCGGCCAGCGCGTCGGCATCTTTGGCGGAAGCGGCGTCGGCAAAAGCACGCTGATCGGCATGATGGCGCGCAACACCAGCGCCGACCTTACCGTGCTGGGGCTGATCGGAGAGCGTGGACGCGAGGTGGGAGAACTTCTCAACTCGCTCGGCGAAGATGGCCGCCGCCGTTCGGTGGTCATCGTCTCGACCTCCGACCAGGATCCGCTGCTCCGCATCCGCGCCGGTCTCGCCGCCACAACGATCGCCGAATATTTCTGTGCCCGCGGCCGGCACGTGCTGCTGGTCGTCGACTCGCTCACCCGTCTCGCCATGGCGCAACGCGAAATCGGACTGGCCGCCGGCGAACCGCCCACCGCCAAAGGCTACACGCCTTCGGTGTTCACGTTGCTTGCCCGCCTCATCGAACGCGCGGGTTCGTTCGGGTCCGGCACCATCACCGGCTTCTACACTGTGCTTATGGAAGGCGACGATGAAAACGATCCTCTGGTAGACGCAGCCCGCGCTTTGCTCGACGGCCACGTCATGCTCGATCGCCGGCTCGCAGCGCAGAGCCACTACCCGCCCATCTCCATCCTCGACAGCATCAGCCGCATCATGCCTGCCGTCATCACCGCCCCTCATTTCGCAAAAACCAACCACATCCGCCGACTCTTCGCTACCTACAAGGCTTCCGAGGAACTCATCCGCATCGGGGCGTATCAGAAAGGAAGCGATGCCGACCTTGATCGCGCCATCGCGCTCATGCCCGCGCTTCGCGAATTCCTTATACAGCCCTCGCAGGAAGCTGCCGGGATGAAAGATTCCATCGATCGCCTCATGGCGCTACCGGCCTGAATCCATGTCCTTCCGCTTTGTTCTCGCCCCGCTACTCCGCCTCCGTCAAAGCATCGAACGCCAGCGCACGCTCAAGCTGCAGGAGGCCAATCTGCAGGTCTCCCGTGCCCGGGAAACACTGGTGCAGCTGGAACGCTTCCTCTCAGAGTCCGCTCAGTCGAACGCCGCCGGGCTCGTTGCCGGATGCACTGCCGCTGAACTTCAGTTCGCTTCCGTTTTCCGCGAGAACCTGCAGCACTTCCGCCAGGAACTCCAGGCCGACATCCGCAAGCTTGAACTCGTGCGCCAGAAAGCGGCCAGCGCCTACCATCAGGCCTATCGCGAACGCGAGGTCCTCGAAACCTTGCGCGCCCGCCAGCGCCGCGCCTACCAGCAAGACCAATTGCGGCGCCAGCAACAGGAACTCGATGCCACCTACCTGCTGCAACGCTGGCATCATCGAGATTGACACCGTGAAATTGAATCGCCCGATTTTGCCGGGTCGTGCCGGGCAACCGTTGCCGCGTCAGCCCTCGACACCCGTCCGAAGTTTCCCTTCGCCGCGTGTCTCGCTTCAGGTAAGTCTCTGAAACTGCAACCGACGCTGCTTGCCTGGGCAGCTCAATCGGGACTCCGCGTCATTGGCGCGCCGAGTGCAATCGAACCGATGGTACTGCGATGCAGGTAAACGCAATTCCCATCCCGGTTGCGGCACAGGCGGCTTCCACGGCGGCCAGAGCGCCGTCGTCCGCGTCTTCGAGTTTCAGCGCCACGCTCGCGTCATCTATGTCGAGCTCCGCGGCGGAACAAACCGGCAATCGGCCGGCCGCGGCTGAAACGGCTGCGGAATCCGGCTCGCAGTTCGATGCGCAAGTGGGCACGAAAATCGGCACGAAGTTCGACACGAAGTTTGGCACAGTGCTCAACGAAAAGACGGGCACCGGGCTAGTCTCAAAGGCTGCTACAAACGTCGATTCCAAATCCAGCCCCAATACTGCTCCGAAGCGCAGCGTCAACTCCGTTGCAAGTCCCAATTCGTCAATTCCGAATTTGAAGTCCGCGACTAAGCCTGACGCCAAGCTGGCGGCTAGCTCCGCGACTGTCACGGGAACCACGCTTTCGCTCCCCACATCTTCTATAACCACGGCCGCATCTTCACTAATCACGTTACTAACTGGATCGCTAACTACACGGCCAACTACACCGCTAACTACGCAACCAGCGACACCACCGACTGCATCGCCGACTGCACCAGAGGCCGCAGTTGCTCCTACGCCGGACCTTGCCGCTTCTGCCTCGAATGAGCAAGCAGTCGCGCAGCAACTCACTCGGAACCTGGCCAACGTGACCGCACCACCGCCGATCCCCCAGCCAGTTGCTACTCCGGCGCCGATCGTCACGCCTGTCACGGCTGTTTTTTCCGGTACCCCGGGCAGTCCCGCCGTGCCTTCCGCCGTTCCACCTGCCGCGACCAGTCGAGCTGCCACGTTTTCCATTTCGAATTCCAGCGCAGTCCGCGCCGACGCTCTTCCTGCGAATTCCGGCGCGGTCAGGGCGTCCGTGAATTCTCCAGATCCAACCGAAGCCGAACCGAAATCTCCCGAACTTCCATCCGCCGTCGCCGAGGCCGCTTCCAACGCTGCGCACTCGTCTCTTAATGTACCGGCGCAGCCTTCCACCGCACCGCCGCAGTTGCCGGTTGCCGCGGCCGCTATTTCGCTGCCGCCAGAAGTTCCTGTTTCACCGACACCAGCTTCACTGGCATCCGTTCCAGCAGCGCTTGCTTCGGCGGCGACTGGTTCACCAACGCCAGCGACTGCAGTTTCACCAGCGACAACGCTCGCAGTTTCACCTGAACCATCGGCCTTAGTTACACCAGTGACCGCGGCCGCTCCGGTGCCCGCCGACAGCCAATTCCACGCTCCGATTCCGACGGGCGCGAGCATCTTTGGTCTCGACGTACCTCCAATTGCGCAATCGCTGTCCGTTCCGGCGGCGCCTTTGACGCCAGCGCTGCCCACGCCCGCCGACAGCCAATTCCACGCTCCGATTCCGACGGGCGCGAGCGTCTTTGCTCTTGACCAAGCTTCAATTGCACAATCGCCGTCTGTCCCGGCGGCGCCTTTGACCCCAGCACCGTTCAGGCCCGCCGACAGCCAGTTCCACCCTCCGATTCCGACGGGCGCGAGCATCTTTGGTCTTGACCAACCTCCAATTAACCAATCGCCGTCTGTCCCGGCGGCACCTTTGACCCCAGCGCCGCCTACGCCCCCGACGCCACTTACGAAAGCGGCTCTACCGTCGCACTCCAATGATCCCTCCGACCAGCCGGCGCCTTTGTCTGCCCATAACTCGATCCCAGTTCCATCTGTAAATCCGTCCTTCCATGTCTCTCCGCCGACCGCTTCCGCCCCAACAGCGGCACCCGCCGCAGCACCCGCGCCAATCTCAGCCCGGCAGCCGCGCTCAGCGCAGATGCCGATTCCAACTCCGCACCCTCTTGTCAGCGACAGCGACTCTCCCCCCGAGACCGAGCCGTCGCCCGCGAAGCAGCCCCCAGCTCCTGAACCAAGCGACTCTAAAACCAGCAGCTTCGCGACCGACAAACCCGCAACGAGCAACCCCACCGCCCGCGAGCCATCGCCGACCGGCGGTCCCGTTATGCTCGACACAGCCCAAGCGCTAGCATCCGATGCCATTACCGTGGCGGCACCAACCGCCAGCGCTCCAAAAGCCGGCGCCCCGATCGCGGATCACATCACCAACAGCGCTGCCAACAGCGTTCCGAACGGCCCTTCCAATAACAACGCGCCTTCCCTTACTCCGAGCTTCACTCCAAACCTCACTCCGAACGCCAACGCTCCCGCGCCGATTGTCGCGCCGATTGCCGCAACAACAATCGATGTCCCCAGCAAGAACAAGCCTGACGTTTCGGCTCAACCCGTTGTCGCAGTACCGCCGCAAGCCACCACTGCGGCGCAGACTGGCAGCGTTCCAGAGACCGGCTTGACGACGGCGGAAAAGCTCACCAATAACATCGCCTATAACGACGCCAATAACCCTCCCAGCAACAACGCCACTCACAACAACAGCGCCAATAACCCTGCCAACAACGCCTCGCCGTTTAGTCCGGACCTCGCATCGAATTCCAAGGCTCCGGCGCCGACTCCCGGGTCGATTGCCGCAACTACGAACGATGTTCCCAGCCAGCTTAGCGCCTCCGTCCAACCAGCTTCCGCAGCAACGCTCCCGGCAACCGCCGCCGATAAAAAAACGTCCGCCGCGGTCCAACCAAATGTCCAACTAAACGCCACGCTATCGCACGACGTTCCGGCCGCAGTCGCCGCGGGAAGCGAGCCCTCAGCTACGCTGAGCGTCCCCGCCGCGCCAGCCTCCGCGTTGCCATCCCCAGTCACATCCGATGCCGCGCCCGAAGTTCCCAAAGCTCACCAGATGCTGGACTCCGCGCCGCCCGCTCCCCTGGCTGTGCCGGCCGCGCCCATCGCGCCCGGTCCCGCCGCCGATTCGCAGTTGAACACGCAGATGCATCTGGGCATGCGCACCGACGCTTTCGGCGCGGTTGAGATTCATACCGTCATTCAACAAAGCCAGGTTGGCATTACGGTTCATAGCGACCGCGATATTGCCCGCTGGTTCAGTTCCGAAGTGCCGGGCCTGGAATCCGGACTCAGCAAGAGCCATCTCAACCTCACCGCCGTCGATTTCGATAACGGACGCTCCGGCGTCCAGACCGCGACCAGCTTTCAACAGGACCAGCCGCGGCAAAGTTTTTCGCAAACAGCGGGCTCCGCATACGCCGCCTCGGAAGACCAGGACGCGGCACCGGAGTCTGTTACCGTCGACATTCTCCCCTCGGACCTGTCCGCCGGGCCCGTGTCAACGCACGTCAGCATTCACGTTTAGGAGGGCAAACTCGTGTCCATCTCGCTTTTGCAAGCATTCGGCTCTGCCACTCACGCCGTTTCCAAATCCACCACTGCGGCGGCTTCCACGTCGTCCGCAAGTTCGTCGTCCACGTCTTCGTCCACCGATCCCGGCGTCGACTTAACCAATACTTTTTTGCAGTTGCTGTCGGTGCAACTGGAAAACCAGAGCCCGATGAACCCGGTCGATCCCAACCAGTTCGTCACCCAGCTCGCAACTTTCGACTCGCTCGGCGAACTGACTCAGATCCAGGAGCTCATGCAGACGCTGGTGAACGACGTGAACCCGACCTCCAGCACGACTTCCGGCGCCAGCGCTAATGCCAGCGCCAATTCGATTTCCAGCCCAAGCCTCAATTCCGTTTCTCACTAAGGAGCCCATATGCCTAATTTCTCAATACCTCTTTCCGGATTGGACGCCAGTTCGGCCGCGCTCTCAACCTGCGCCAACAACCTGGCCAATCTCAACACCGTCGGTTACAAGGACCAGCAGATCCAGTTCGCCGATTTGTTCTACCAGAATCTCGGCACCAACGGCGCCGGCGATCCCATTCAGCAGGGTGCAGGCGTCCAAGTCAGCTCCCAGCCCTCCGACTTCACGCAGGGTGACGTCTCCAGTACCGGCACCGACACCGATTGCGCCATCAACGGCAATGGCTTCTTCGTGGTGCAACAAGACGGCGTGCAGAGCTACACTCGCGCCGGAAACTTCGAAGTCGGCACCGACAACCTGCTCGAAACCTCCGACGGTCAACAGGTCCTGGGATATGCCGCCGTCAATGGCGTCGTCAGCACCAGCGCGGGACTCAGCACACTCGCACTCGGAGCCGGAACCAGCAGTCCGGCTACCGCGACCAAAAACATTTCCATGACTACGAACCTCAATGCCAGTTCGGCTGACGGCTCCACGTATTCGACCCAAGCCACCATCTACGATTCCCTCGGCGCACCCCACCAAGTCACGGTCACCTATACCAACCTCGATACCCCCGCCGTCGCCAGTGTCAACGGCGTCACCGCCAAAGCGGCGAGCGGTACTCTGACCACTTCCGGCGGCGGGGCTGGCAACACGATACTTGCCGGCAGCACTGTATCCGTAGGTGGCGTGACTTATACCTTCACGACTGGCCCGGTGGGCACCACGGCAAATGCGATTTTAGTCGGCGCAACCGATACGGCCACCATTGCGAACCTGGTGAACGCCATCAACCACAACACTTCGGATGGCGCCGGAGATGGCGCGCTCGGTTATGGGTCCAGCACTTCCATCAACCCACTGGTCACGGCAGTGGATAATACGAATGGCGCCTTCACCTTCACGGCAAAAACTACCGGCGCCACCACTGTTCCTACAGCGACTTCGAACGCGGAGGTCCTTTCGTGGAACGGGGCCGCCGGAGCGAACGGGGTTGATGCCGTCACCTCCGTCACCGCGGAAGCGGCGACAGGCACACTGACCATGACCGCCCTCCCGGTCGCCACCCAAACCGTGACCGTAGGCAATCAGACGTACACCTTCACGGCTACCACCCCCCCTGGCGCCGGAACCAACGACGTTTATATCGGCACAACGATTGCAGAAGCCACGGCTAATCTAGTGAACGCCATCAACCACAACTATGCGGATGTCGCCGGAACGGCTACTCCGGGCGGCTATGGAACCGGTACGGCCGTCAACCCCGATGCCTCCGCAGCGGACATGACTGGTGGCGTAATCGATGTCACGGCTCTTGCCGATGGCCAAGCTGGTTTCGCGGCAAATAGCGTGGGCACGGGTTCCGCGAATCTCACCTGGAGTGCTGGCGCCGGAGCGAACGGCGTCAACGGCGTCAACAGCGTCACCGCCCAGGCGGCGACCGGCACTCTGGCCACTGCCGGGGGCGGCACTGGCAACACGATACTGGCCGGCAGCAGCGTGTCCGTAGGGGGCGTAACGTATACCTTCACGACTGGCCCGGTGGGCACCACGGCAAATGCGATCTTAGTCGGCGCAGACGATACGGCCACCATCGCAAACCTGGTGAATGCCATCAACCACAACTATGCGGATGGCGCCGGAACGTCCACGGGCGCTTATGGATCCGGTACTCAAGTCAACCCCTTAGTCACGGCAGTCGACAATGGCAATGGCGCCCTCACCTTCACCGCAAAAACTACCGGCGCCACCCCTGTCGCTACGGCGACTTCGAATGGGGCTGTCCTCGCATGGAACGGCGGCGCCGGTGCGAACGGCCTCAACGCAGTCACGGCCGTCACCGCCGCTCCCGCCGTCGTCAACACCTGGGGCTATTCTGTTTCCATCCCCTCGACCGACCTGAATCCAATTGCGGGTGTTCCTCAGAATGGAGTACTGGAGACGGGCACTTTGATCTTCGACGGCAATGGGAATCTTCTGTCGGACACCATCGGCCCGGCGGGGGCTACGAACACTCCGCCGGTGGATATCACGGGAATTCCCATCACCGGATTCGCCGATGGAGCGAGCAACCAGACTTTTAACTGGAATCTGCTCAACGGTAAGACTCCGGTCATCACGCAATTAGCCGCGGCCAACAGCACCGCCGACATTCAACAGGATGGCACCAGCAGCGGCACGCTGCAGAATTTCAGCATCGGCTCGGATGGCACCATTACCGGATCGTTCAGCAACGGTACGACCGCTATCCTCGGACAGATCGCGCTCGCCAGCTTCGCCGACGAGCAGGGTCTCTCCCGCAACGGCGACAACGATTTTTCCCCGACTCTTGCCTCGGGTCAGCCCACCGTCGGCGCACCAACGACCGGCGGACTCGGCACAATCTCCGGCGGCGCCCTCGAAGCGTCTAACGTCGATATCGCCACGGAGTTCGCGAACCTGATCGTCGCGCAGCGCAGCTATGAAGCCAACGCTCGCGTGGTCACCACTTTCGATCAGATTGCGCAAGACACGATCGCGCTGAAACAGTAGGACGAAGTCGCGACAAGTTACTGGCGCATCAGAAGGGCTGCGGCTAGAATCCGCAGCCTTCTCTGAATTTTTTCATGAGCGCGCTCTCAGAAAAACTCTGGCCTTGCGCCGCGTTTTTTCTGGACCAGCGCTGAATCTTGCGTGTCTTCCCAATCCGCTGATTTCAACGCGCTTCCCTCCATCGCCCTTTGGGTTGTCCGGATGTGCGCCCCGGCACCCCGCTTGCAAACATCGGCAACATGGCGGATGTGCAGCCGAGTCCCGCGCCGAAGAACGCATCCGTAAGCGCGCCCGAAACTGTCCTCAAGAGCGAGAAAAAAAACAAGAGCAAGAGCAAGAAAACGACGGTCTGGGTGGCCGCCGGGCTCGCTCTGGCGCTGGGCGCGGCAGGCATTTTCGGCTGGCTGGGTCGGCAGGGCTCGACCAGCACCGCCGAAGGCGCTGCGGAATCCACGTTCCCGCTGGAAACCTTTGTCGTCAATCTCACCGGCTCCGGCCAGCGCGCCTACCTTCGGGTTGGAATCACGCTGGGCTTGGCGCACCCGCTGGCTAACCGCAACCAGGCCGATGCCGTGCCCATAGCGCTGGTGCGCGACACCATCCTCTCCGTGCTCGCCACGGCCCAGCCCGAAAAGCTGTTGGGGCTCGAAGGCAAGCGCCAGCTCAAAGAAGAACTGGTGAAAGCCCTGCAGGAGCGAGTGCCGCAGATGGCTGTCGAGAATGTTTACTTCACCGAATTTCTGGTGCAAATGTAATGGCCGCCGCCCAGCCCAAGCTCGAAGCTGTGGCCGCCGATCCCTGGCTGCGGGTCGAGCCTCTGCCCTGCCTGCTCACGATCGAAATCTCGGTGCCCGGCTTTACGGTTGCCGATCTGGTTCATCTGGAACGCGGACGCGTTATCGCCACCCGCTGGACCGTAGGGCAAGACGTTCCCTTGCGCATCAACGGCGAATTGATCGCCTGGAGCGAGTTTGAAATTGTGCAGAAGCGTCTCGCCGTGCGTTTGACGGAGCTGGCCTAGATGGAACCGGCCCAGATGGAAATCACGCAGATAGAAGTCCAGAGGCGCCCGCTGCTCGGCCGCGCTCTGGCGCGGGCGTTGGCTCGCAGGTTGGCTCGCACGCTGGTTCGCACGTCTGCGCTTGCCGCCGGCCAGCTCAAAGTTTTCTGGCATTCCGTTGCCGGCCGCGCCGGAATCAAGCGCAAGCGTAAGACGCTGTCCGTCCGCGAAACCGCCGCTCTCGGCGACCGTCGCTTCGTTTCTGTGATCCAGTTCGAGCGCCAGCGGTTCCTGATCGGTTCGAGCCCCACCTCGGTCACCTTGCTTTCGCAGTTGCCGGACGAGTCTGCGAGGGGCGAAGCAGCTGGAGAAGTCGCCGGGGAACAGAGTGGAAAACAGAGCGGAGACAAAAATTGATGCGGGCCTTCCCCAACTTGTCTTTTCGGGGCTTCTCGTGGCGCAGGTCGTCCCGGCGCAGATCGTTCTGGCGTAGAGCCTGCGGCCTGATCGTGTTGTTGCTCGTGGTTGGCGGACCGCTCTGGGCGCGCTCGCCAGCGGCGCCGGGCTTCTCGCTGCCTGGGCTTCTGCCTGGCGCGTCGGCGCCCGGCAGCTCCGCGTCCTGGAACATCGTCGTACTGCTCACCCTGCTGACCATGATTCCGGCGATCGTGCTCTCGATGACGCCCTTCGTGCGCCTGATTATTGTCTTTCATTTTCTCCGCCAGGCGCTCGGCACGCAGACCGCGCCCAGCAATCAGACGCTCATCGGACTCTCGCTCATTCTCACGTTCTTCCTCATGCAGCCGGTGGGGGCCGCTATCTATACCGACGCCATCGTTCCGCTCGACGAGGGACACATCACCATGATGACCGCTCTCGACCGCTCGATCGTTCCGATGCGCCACTTCATGCTCAAGTTCGCCCGGGAAAAAGATCTCGCTCTCTTCGTTGAGCTGGCGCATGAGCCCCGTCCCGCCCGCCCGGAAGATCTCGGCATGCGCATCGTCGCGCCCGCCTATCTCCTGAGCGAACTGCAGGCCGGGTTTCGTATCGGAGCCGCCCTCTTTCTTCCTTTTCTCGTCATCGATCTGGTGACCGCCGCGGTTACCACCTCGATCGGCATGATGCAACTGCCCCCGGTCATCATCTCTACCCCGCTCAAGATTCTCTTGTTCGTCGTCGTCGACGGATGGAACCTGCTCGTCGGTTCCCTGATGCGGAGTTTTTCCTGAAAGGCGCTTATGGGAACCGACCAAGTCGTCGCGCTCTTCCGCCACACGCTGCAGATGGCGCTGCTCATGGGCGCGCCGCTGCTCCTGATCGCAATCACGGTCAGCCTGCTGGTCAATGTCGTGCAAGTCTTGACGTCCTTGCAGGATCAGACGCTCTCGACCGTCCCGCGTTTGGCGGCGATGGCGGCGGCCATCCTGCTGTTTTTTCCCTGGATGCTGCGCAAGCTGATGCTCTTCACCATCGGCATGTGGTCCGACTTCCACCCCTTTGTCCGATGAAAATTTGTGAAGAGTCTGCGCCGCGTTCATAGGCTGCCAGTTGAGGTGATTGTGCTTCAGATGACAATGGCGATGCCGTTTGCGGAACCGATGGAGCGGACCCTGGCCGCCTGGATGATTGCCGGCTCGCGCGTCAGCGGCTTGCTCGTGGTCGCGCCTTTTATTGGCAGCGCCGCCGTCCCCGCCCGCATCAAGATCGGTTTCGCCTTTCTCCTCACTTTGTTCCTGGCGCCGCTGGTTCCCGCGGTCCCGGTTGCTCTTTCCGCGCCCGTGCTCATTGGGCTCATGCTCGGGGAATTCGCCATCGGGTCGCTTCTTGGACTCACCCTGCAACTCATCTTCGAAGCCGGACAGATTGCCGGCCAGGTGTGCGGCGTCCAGATGGGATATTCGCTCGCCAGCATCGTCAATCCCGACAACAGCCAGGCCGACTCGGCCGTGCTCTCCACCTTCTACGAACTGATTGTGCTTCTGCTCTTCATTCAGCTGGGCGTCCCGCACTGGCTGTTGCGCGGACTGGCGCGCAGCTTCGAGTATCTGCCGCCCGGCCACTTTTCCCTGAGCTTGCCGGCGGTCTCGGCGCTCTTCAAGTTCGCCGCTGGAATGTTTGTGGCCGGTCTGCAGATTGCCGCGCCCGTCCTGGTCGCTAGCTTGTTTGCCGATGTCGCGCTCGGTTTTATCGGCAAAGCTTCGCCGCAATTGCCCGTCCTGTTTGTCGGGATCTCGCTGAAAAACCTGCTCGGCTTGGCGCTGATGTGCGGCGCGGTTGCCTATTGGCCGCGCTTCTTTGACGCCCGCTTCAGCCGCGCCCTCGAGGCTTCGGAAAGGATTTTGAAACTCGCTCGCTGATTACTGGCCACTAACCAATGCCCGAATCCAACCAGACCGAACAGGCAACTCCGCGCCGGCGCCAGAAGGCCCGTGAAAAAGGGCAGGTGGCCCGCAGCCGCGACCTCATCGGCGCCGCCTCCGGCATGGCGGCTACCTTCGTTCTCTTCTTCCTGATGTCGAGTTTCCCCCACGCCTGGGGCGGCTTCTTCCGCGACTGCGTCGATAGCGCCGTTTCCGGCAACCTGCGCATGGACGCGCTGCCGCCCTTCCTCTCCCACTCCGGACTTTTCGTGGCCACTGCCGCCGCGCTTGCTTTGGGATGGACCGTCGCGCTCGCCTCCGCCCTCGCTCAGGGCGGACTGGTCTTCGCTCCGACATCGCTCTTGCCCGCCGCTTCCCGCATCAGCCCCGCCGCCAAGCTGAAACAGCTTTTCTCCATCAGCGCGCTGCGCGCACTCATCAAGTCCCTGCTTCCGGTCACCGCCGTCACCTACATCGCCGCCGGCTGCCTGCGTCGCGACTGGCCTTTGCTCATGGCGCTGCCCGCGCGCTCTTCCCGCGGCATGCTCGGCTTTGCCGCTGGCCGCATCTTCGAAGTCGCTTGGAAATCCGCCCTCGTTCTCTTCATCTGGTCGGTTCTCGATTACCTGTTCGAGCGCCAGCACCTTTCGAGCGAACTGAAAATGAGCCGCCAGGAAATGAAAGACGAATACAAGGAGACGGAAGGCAATCCGGTCATCAAAGGCCGCATCCGGCGGCTGCAGCGCCAGGTGCGCCGCCGCCACATGCTCGAAGCCACCAAGCGCGCCGCCGTCGTCATCACCAACCCGACCGAATACGCCATCGCACTCGAGTATCGCCCCGACATGCCCGCGCCCGTCGTCGTGGCCAAGGGACGCAACCTGTTCGCCGCCCAGATCAAGGAAATCGCCCGCTGGGAAAACATTCCCATGGTGGAGAACCCGCCGCTCGCTCACGTTCTCTACCGCACCGTCGAGGTCGGACAAAGCGTCCCCGCGAAACTCTATGCCGTGCTGGCCGAAATCCTGGCCGCTGTCTACCGCGCCGAAGCCCGCGCTCAGGCCGCTGCCGCATCTGCTGGTGGAGGCCGCCACTAATGCCCGCCGCTGCCGTCACTGCCGCCGCTCCCACGCGCAACGCGCTCGTCGAGTGGATCGTTCCCATCGCGGCCGTCAGCCTGGTCTTCGTCATGCTGGTGCCGTTGCCGGCATTCGCGCTCGATCTGCTGCTGGCCACGAGCTTTGCCGCTTCCGTGCTGGTGCTGCTCTCCGCCCTGCAGATCCTGCGCCCAGCGCAGTTTTCCGTTTTCCCCAGCCTGCTACTCCTGCTCACCCTGTTCCGGTTGTCGCTGAACCTCGCCTCCAGCCGGCGCATTCTTCTGCACGGCAACGAAGGCGCGAGCGCCGCCGGACGCGTCATCGAGGCCTTCGGCCAATTCGTCGTGGGCGGCAACTACGTGGTCGGATTCGTTCTCTTCATTGCCCTAATCGCCATCCAGTACATCGTCGTCAGCCACGGCGCCGTGCGCACCGCCGAAGTCACCGCGCGGTTCACTCTCGACGCTCTTCCCGGCAAGCAGATGGCGATCGACGCCGACCTCAATGCCGGACTCATCGACGAACACCAGGCGCGCGCCCGCCGCGAACAGACCGCCCGCGAAGCGGAATTCTACGGCGCCATGGACGGCGCCGCCCGCTTCAACCAGCGCGATTCGATCGCCACTATCCTGATCACCGGCATCAACATTCTTGCCGGGTTCCTCATCGGAGTCTTCCAACTCGACATTCCTTTTCGCGAGGCGCTGAAAACCTACACCGTGCTCACCGTGGGTGACGGCCTGGTCACCATGATCCCTTCGCTTCTGGTTTCGATGGCTGGCGGCATGGTGGTCACCCGCGCCTCTTCGAATGCGACTCTCTCCGCCGATCTGGGCACGCAACTGCTTTCGCGCCGGCGCTCCCTGCAGATCGCCGCCGGGGTCATGGTCGCGCTGGCTTGCATCCCCGGGCTGCCGAAATTCTCTTTCCTCGCTATTGCCGGCGTCGTCGCATTGCTCGCCGTGCGCTTGCCCAAACCGGTCAAGGACAAAGATGGCAAAGTCATCGAAGTCCCCGACCCCGGGGCCCTGCCCGCCGGCGAAAAAGACAAGAAAGCCGCCAAGGCCGAGTCCATCGAAGACCTGCTGAAGCTCGACGAACTCTCCCTCGAAGTGGGCTATGCGCTGGTCAACCTGGTCGACGTGCAGCAGGGCGGGCAGCTTCTTGCCCGCGTCAAAGCGCTGCGCAGTTCGCTCGCCGTGCAACTCGGCTTCATCGTTCCGCCCATTCATATCACCGACAATGTCCGCCTCAAGCCGCGCGAATACGTCATCTCCCTGCGTGGCGTCGAAATCGCGCGCTGGGAAATGCTCGAAGATAAGGTCCTTGCCATCAGCTCCGAACTTACTCCGCCCAAGCTTGACGGAACCCCAACCCGGGAGCCTGCATTTGGCGTCGCCGCTCTTTGGATTTCCCGTGCCCTTGAGTCGCAGGCCCTGACCTCCGGTTATGCGGTCGTCGACCAGACTTCCGTTCTCTCCACTCACCTCGCCGAGGTCATCCGTCAGCACGCCTACGAATTGCTGACCCGCCAGGAAACCAAGCGTCTGCTCGATCGACTCAGCGAGAGCCATCCCAAGCTGGCTGAAGAACTGGTCCCCAAAACCCTCAGCCTTGGCGAGGTGCAAAAGGTTTTGCAGCAACTGCTGCGGGAGCAGGTTTCCATTCGCGATCTCTCTACCATCCTCGAGGCGCTGCTCGACGCTTCCGCCATCAACAAACATCCGGTGCTGCTGGTCGAGGCAGCCCGCCAGGCGCTGGGGCGGGCGCTGGTCCGGCCGTTGCTCTCGGACGACGGCGGCCTGCGCGTGCTCACGCTCGATCACAACCTCGAAGAGGAACTCAGCCGCGCCTTCAGCCCGCAGGCGCCGCCCGCCACCGGCACCGGACTGCAGCCCTCCTTCGTGCGCCGCATTCTCGATGGCCTGCGTCAGCTGGCGGGAGATCAGGTGGCGCAGACCGCGCCTATCCTGCTGTGCTCGACACCCGCACGGTTTCATGTGCGGCGCTTACTCGAACCCTTTCTCCCCAAAGTTGTGGTGCTCTCTCCCCTGGAAATTCCTCCCATGGTTTCAGTGCAGTCGCTGGGGACGGTGCGATGAAAAGCAGCGCGATGAAAAGCGCTGCGATGAAAACGTCGCTGCCCCTCCGTGCAGGTCGTTGGTCGTAAGTCCTGAGTCGTTCGGTGCATTGGATGCGAACGATGAGCCGGGACTAACAACCAACGCCGGACGACCCACGACGATTTAACGGAAAGCAGGCCAGAGCAATGACCAAACATGCCGCCGACGCCTACCGACGCGTCCAGACCGACGCGGAACGTGAGCGCATCCTTATGGAACAGCTTCCCCAGGTCCGCTACATCGCCCGCCGCATTCACGATCGGTTGCCGCGCCATGTGCCCTTCGAAGACCTGGTCCATGCCGGCGTCCTTGGACTCATCGACGCCCTCAACAAGTTCGATCTGTCGAAGCAGGTGCAATTCAGTTCTTACGCGAAGTTCCGCATCCGCGGCGCCATCCTCGACAGCCTCAGGGAACTGGACTGGAGCCCGCGCGAATTGCGCCGCAAAGGCCGCCTCATCGATTCCACTTACTGCCAGCTTTCCAACAAGCTCGGACGTGCGCCCAGCGAAAGTGAAATCGCCCATGAAATGAGCATCGACCTTAGCGAGCTGCAAACGCTGCTCGCCGAACTCGACGGCCTCGAACTGGGTAGCCTGCGCATCGAGTCTTCCCGCGACGGCAAGGAAGAAGATCTCACCGACTATCTCCCCTCCAAGCCGGAGGAAACACCGTTCTTCCAATGCCTCCGCTCGGAAACGAAGCATCTGCTGGAAGAGGCGATTTCCGAATTGCCGGAAAAGGAACGGCGCGTGGTCGCGCTTTACTACTATGAAGAACTCACCATGAAGGAAGTCGGAGTCGCGCTCGGCATTGGCGAATCGCGCGTTTCCCAGATTCATTCTCTGGCCATGGTTCGCCTGCGCGCCCGGCTGAATTTCCTGTACCTGAGCACCGCGCCCGGCGCCCGTGCCAAAGCTGCGGGAACCATCTAGCAGGCTGAGGAACTGCTCAGGTTCCGCAGGGGCTTCGTTTAGCGATGCGCAGGATCTTCGAAATCAGGCGCATTTCCAGGGCCGGATTTCACAACTTAAGCTTTCACCAGAGTAGGGACGGCATGGAAAAGGTACTCAACCAGCAGGAAATCGATGACATGGTGCGGAAGGCGCGCACCGGCACTGCCGCTGCTGCCTCCACCGGTCCGGTGGTTCAGGACTGGGATATTCGTCAGGCCGGACAAATCGGAAGCGAGCAGTTGCGCGCCATCAATCAGCTCCACGAAGTTTTCGCCCGCAATCTCACCACCGCCGTCGGCGGCTACCTGCGCATCGTTTTCGACTGCAGCCTGGTTTCCGCCGAGCATCTCACTTTCTTTGAGTTCCTGGAGCGGATTTCGGAAAAATCCTACATCGCGTCCTGCGATCTGGCGCCGGTCGGCGCGACGGCTGTGCTGCAGCTCGATTTCGCCATCGCCTTCCCTATCATCGACGTCATGCTTGGCGGCGAAGGCAAGAGCAGCGAGATTGCCCGCGACCTCACCGAGATCGAAGAACAGGTTCTCGAAGGCGTCGTTCGCATCATGTGCCGCGAGTTGCAAACCGCCTGGCAGGTGATTGCGCTCGAGTTCAATTTCGGCCAGCGCCAGCACATCCTGCAAACCCAGCGCCTGATGCCTCCCGAAGAAAAAAACCTTTGCCTCAGCTTCGAAATCAAAATGTCGGAAACCCGCGGCACCCTCAACCTCGCCATCCCCGCCGTGGTTTCCAACGCCTTGCTCAGAAAGATCTCCGCCGACTTCAGCTATCAGCGCCGCCGTACTCCCATCGAGACCCGGCGCCAGATTCAGAAGAAGCTGATCAACTGTTACTTCCCCGTCGAACTTTCGATGCCGGGCCTGCAAGTGCCCCTGGAGAACCTAACCCAGCTCGTTCCCGGTACCCTGCTTGCTTTTTCCAAGAGCGCCTCCGACCCGGCCGTCATGCTGGTCGGCGATGTCCGTCTGTGCTCGGCCACGCCCGTGCGCGTCAACTCCCGCCGCGCCGCCCGCGTTCTCTCTCTCGACGCCCCGCTTCCAACCGCAGGTGAGCCATGAGTGACCTTCCCGGCGTACCCGCCAAAAACCCGGCCCCTGAAAGTCGCGCCGGGCTTTCCACTGAACTCGGCACCGAACTTCGCACCGAACTCCGCAATTGGTGCGAAGCCTGGAGAACCTGTCTCCAAAATGTAATCTCCCAGGTTTCCGGACAACCTGCGGTCTTCGAAGTTTCTTCCCACGCCCTGCCGGCTGCGAGTTCCGACGTGTGGTATACGGTCGTTGCCGGAGGCGCCGTTCATGGCGAGATGACCTTGCGTCTGCCCTCCGCCTCCGGCGCCCGTCTTGCCCGGAAGTTCCTCGGCGAAACCGAGCCCGCCCCCGATGGCGCCGCCGTCGAACCTATCACTGCCGAACAAAAGGAAGCCTTGGAAGAGCTCCTGCGCCAGATTGCCGGCCTGGCCGCCACGGCACTCGGCGCGACCGCCGGTGGCGAAGTTCAGCTCCATCTCTCCGCCTCCTCCGCTCCCTCTTGGTCCTCCGGCGCCGTCGTCTGCCTCGAAACCCACGGCGAAGCGGGAACCTCTACAATCGTCGAAATTCAGATCAGCCCCGCCCTAGCCGCGGCACTACAGCCCCGAGTGCAAGCCCCCACGCAAGCCTCGGCCCAACCGCCGCCTCCCTCCTCGACCCTCTCCCCGCCCTCCTCTTATCGCCGTTTGATGGATGTCGGCCTCGACGTCAAGCTCCGCTTCGGAACCCGCCACATGCTCCTGCGCGACGTGCTCGCCCTCAGTGCCGGAGTCGTCGTCGAACTCGAAAACACTCTCCATTCACCCGTAGATCTGCTGCTCGACGGTCGCCTCATCGCCCAGGGCGAAGTCGTCATCGTCGACGGGAAGTACGGGCTGCGCATCACTGACGTGGTCGATCCCGCTCCTGCCATTGGATCGCTCGTGTGATCGCCGTCTTCCGGTTTTTGATTTTCGGTCTTCGATCTTCGATCTGAGGATGATTGCTCTATGACAAACTTCTTCAACCCGCGAGCCTGGTTCGCGTACTGGACCAAGCGCTACAACCTCGAACCCTCGCAGCCCGCTTGCGCGCTCGTCTCCTGCACGCGCTCGCAATCGTTCTGGCAGCGTCTTCGCGACCGCCATCGCCCCAACGGAACTTTCCTCGAAGGCGCTTTCTATTGCCAGCCTCAATGCCTGGAGACCGCCCTCATCAACCAGCTCTCCCGATTGCGCGTGATGGCTCCTCCTCCACTGCCCCCCCTCCGCATTCCCCTTGGGCTGCTCATGGTCGCCCGCGGCAAACTTACCCACGTCGAGGTGCAAGCCGCCCTCGAAGCCCAGCGCCGCGCCCGCTACGGAAAAATCGGAGAGTGGATCGAAAAACTTGGCTTTGCCACCGAACAGGAAGTCACCACCGCTCTAGCCCTGCAATGGGGATGCCCGGTTGCAACTTCCGTCGATCCGTCGACCGTCCAGTCTCTGGGCAACATCCCGCTGCCCATCCTCGAGTCCTTTCAGATGCTTCCCCTCAACTATGCGGTCGTGACCAATACCCTCTACGTCGCTTTCGGAGAACGGGTCGATCACGGCGCTCTTTACGCCATCGAAAAGATCCTCGCTTGCCGCACCCAGCCCTGCGTTGCCGGACGCAAAAGAATCGCCCGTCAGCTCGAATCCATGCGCCAACTGCCGCGCCCTGCCGACGTGGAATTCGGACCCATGAATGACTTGGCCGAAATGGCGCGCATTGCCGCGAGCTACACCGCCAGACTCAGTCCCGAAGAAGTTCGCCTCAGCCGCATCGGGCGTTTCATCTGGTTGCGGCTCGATGTCCATCCCGCAGTCCGGCCCAGGACGCGCTCCGTCACGACCAACCTCGTGTTCCGACTGTCCAGCGACTCGGCCCACGCCCTCTCGTTCACCCGCCCCTTTCGCGAACTGCACTCCGTCCCCCCGCAGGAAGAATAGAGGACATTTCGAATTCGCGGCGTCGCTCAAAAGCGATGCCGCGGCACGAAACCAAAGATTTGACCTTGAAGTTCTTGGATTACGAGCAGGAAAGACTTTCAGTCTGAAGCTTGAACTTGCATGGTTTCGGTAATCCAGAGCTGTGCCGGAGCGCCTTTTGTGGTGCGCGTGGCGGTTGCCCGAAAGCTGCCGGCAGTAACCTCGACATCGTAAATGTATGGCGGGCGCTCGCCCTTGATGCTGAGGTAGTTGCCTGCAGTCAACTCCTCCAGCGAAGCATACTTCCCTTGCGACGCCTGGTATCCGCGCTCGGCGTTGGCGATGCCGATCAGATCGTTCTTCACACCGGTGATGGTGGCAAGGTCTTGAGGATTGCCGCCTCCGGCGCCGCCGCCGGGAGTCAGGGTCTTGACCTGCAGAGAGTAGATGTACATGCCGATCGCCAAGGTAATGACGATGCTCAGAAACCCAAAAACGCGTCCCATAATTCGCTCCGTAAGTGCCATTGCACCGCGAAACCGGACCGGGAGCAAGTAACCAGAGTGCAGGTGCTGGAGGCGACCTGAGGCTGCCGTTTATGGGGATGTTTGCAGGAACGGTTGCCGAAATAGGCAGGCCGACTTTTCGAATGGCGACCCCGGAGGGAGTCGAACCCCCAACCCTCAGCTCCGAAGGCTGATGCTCTATCCAGTTGAGCTACGGGGCCGTCGGCCGGAAGTCATCTCGCGATGAGCCGGCGCTGTTGATTCTACACCGCGGGCCGCCCGGAATCATCATCGCCATTGCCAACGGAAATTTGCGCTGCGATGTACCATAAAAACGCACCATGAAAATGCACTACTAAGAGTTATGACCTTCGTGCCCAATCCGGTGACCCACACCAGTTCACGCCTGCTCGAGTTTGAAGCACTGCGCGACTTGCTTGCCGGCTACGCTTCTTCGCTTTTGGGCCAACGCCGCATCGCAGAACTCGTGCCTTCGCTCGATCGCGGATGGATTGAAACCCAGCAGCAGCTCACGGCCGAAATCCGCGAGTATCGCCGAGTCGGCGGACGATTCGAATTCGCCGGTTTGCCCGAAATCAAGAAGCTGATCGAGAAATCCCGCATTGCCGGAGCCGCTCTTGAAACCACCGAAATCCGCGACGTGGTCCTGGTCGCCGACCGCGGAGCCGAGTGGCGCGAGATCGTGCGTCAACCTCCAGCCGCGATGCGCTCCGAATGGACCGCTGTAGCCGCTCTTTCCGCAGGCATCCAGGATTTCACCGGCTTCCTGCGCGTATTCCGTAACAAGATCCTGCCCGACGGTACGCTTGACGATCGCGCTTCGCCGGAATTGAGCCGTATTCGCCGCGAGATCGAGAAGCAGAAGCGGCAGATCCAGGAATCGCTGCGCGGCTACCTGCGGAAACTCGCGGAAGGCGGGACGGTGCAGGACGAACTGATCACCATCCGCGGCGAGCGTTTTGTGATTCCGGTGAAAGTCGAGCAAAAACGCCGCGTGCAGGGCGTGGTGCACGGCGCCAGTTCCAGCGGACAGAGCGTCTTTGTCGAGCCGCTCGAAACCATCGAGCAGAATAACGAACTGGTGAGGCTGCTGGATGAAGAACTCGCCGAGGTTCATCGCGTACTCCTGGAGATGACGCGCCAGATCGGCGAGAACGCGGACGCGATCCTGGCCGCCGCCGAGATCCTGGCCGAACTGGAACTTCAGTTCGCCAAGGCGCGCTTCGCCGAAGACTACAACTGCGTAGCCGTAACTCTCGTCTCAGAACCCGCGAGCCTGCTTCTCCACCGCGCAAGGCATCCGCTCCTTGAACGCAACCTGAAACTGAAGAGCGCTAAGATCGTTCCCATCGCCATCGAGCTCGAAGGCGACCATCGGCAGCTCGTAATCACCGGGCCCAACACGGGTGGCAAAACCGTGTCTCTGAAAACGCTCGGCCTGCTGGCGCTGATGGCGCAGTCCGGTATTCCAGTTCCGGCGGACCGCGCCGACATGCCGGTTTTCGACGCCATTCTCGCCGACATCGGCGACTATCAATCGATCGAGCAGAATCTCTCGACGTTTTCGGCGCACGTCACGAATATCGATTTCATTTCACGCACTGCCACTGCGAATTCACTGGTGCTGCTCGACGAACTCGGCTCCGCTACGGATCCCGAAGAGGGCGCTGCGCTGGCGGTTGCGATCGCCGAGCACTTTCGCAAAGTCGGATGCATGATCGCGATCGCGACGCACCACACTTCGCTCAAAGTTTATGGCGCGAATACCGCGGGAGTGATCAACGCCTCAGTTGGCTTCGACGAAGCCACGCTGCAGCCGACTTATGAACTCAAGATCGGCGTCCCCGGAGCATCCGCCGGAATCAACATCGCGCAACGGCTGGGACTGAATCCGGCAATCATCGCTTCCGCTCGCTCGCGCCTGGGCTCGCAAACTCAGGATGTCGGGCGGTTTCTCGACCGCTTGCATGCCGACCTTCGCGAGTTGGAAACCGAGCGCTCTCGGATGAAAGCTCGCGAGCAAGAGCTTGACCGCGAGAAGTCGCAGCTTGCCGCCGAGGGACGCAAAGAACAGCAGGCCAAGATTCGCGAAATGGAGGCGAAGCTCGACACTCTCTTCCGCGATTTCGAATACCACGCGCGCGAGACCGTAAATGCCGTGCAAGACCGCGCCGCCGCGCAGAAGTTATCGAAAGATGCGGAACGCCGCATCGCCAAAATGCGCCGCGAATTTCGCGAGCAGTTCGATGCCACCGTAGTCGCGCACGCGACCGGCGCCGATCGCGGCGATCCAAACGCCCAGCCCAGCCTGGTTAAGCACGTCTCCGAAGGCGACACGGTGAAACTCAAGTCAATGGGCCGCGCCGCCATCGTCAAAAAGAAGATTGGCGACAATCACTTCGATGTCGAGATCGGATCGATGAAGATGCGCATAGCCCGCGAAGATATTGCCGAAGTTCAAGGGCGAGCCTCCGACTCGCCCGTGCAGGCGGCTCGCTCCCGCGGCATCAGCGTTTCGCTGCAAAACGAAACGAGCCAACTGAACACGCCTACCGAAATCAACGTCATCGGCCGCACCGTGGACGAAGCCACCAGCGAAGTCGAGAAATTTGTCGACCGCGCATTTCTGGCGGGCATGCCGCGGGTGCGCATTGTCCACGGGAGCGGCATGGGCATTCTTCGCAAAGCTCTGCGGCAGTATCTGCAGAAGCACCCGCATGTGGAGTCCGTTACGGAACCGCCTATCAACGAGGGCGGCGGCGGAGCTACCGTGGTCGAGTTGCGGGTCTAGCGGATCGGGTGATCTGGCCATCGGGTCATCGGGCGATGCGGAGCCGCATTATTCCGGAACGTTGTGTTTCTCCGTAAATTCCAAGTTGTCCCCCGCGAAGCTATTTGCCTTTTATTCGCCTTGTGGCATACTTCGTTCCGGAGGGTGCCGAGCTTCGCTCGGCTGGACAGACGAGGGCGTCTGTCCCTACGTGTTTCTTGGAAATGCGCGGGAGCTCAGCCGACCGAAATAATTTGTTTTGGACCCCGTTTTCCTGTGGTGCTCCTCATACGTCCACAGGCAGAAAAGATTTACGATGCAACGAACTCACCTCAACATCGTGGCCACTCTCGAAACCAGCATCGGACGTTTGCCGGCTAATATTGACGCCGAGCGCTCTATTCTGGGCGCGGTTTTGCTTGACAATCACGCCTTCAACGATGCGGCCGAGCATCTTAAGCCGGAAGATTTTTCCATCGATTCGCACCGGCGGATTTATTCGCGGATGATGGATTTGGCCGAATCTTCCCGGCCGATTGACATCATTACGCTGGTCGAAGAACTGGAGCAGAAGAAGGATCTGCAGGCGGTCGGCGATGTGGGCTACATTTCTGGGCTGCTGGACGGCGTGCCTGATCGGCCTTCGATCGAGCACTACGTTCGAATCGTCCGCGACAAGGCCATTCTGCGCGGGCTGATCAACGTGGCCAATGCCGCCATTGCCAAGGCCAGCGAGCAGGCCGAACCCGCCGACGAGATTCTCAACGACGCCGAAGCCGCCGTCTTCCAGCTCTCGGAGAAGCGCATTGGCAAGGGCTTTCAGGGGATCAAGGAGATTGTCCGCAACTCTTTTGGCTCGGTCGACGCGTTGCTGCAACGCGGGCAGCGGATCACCGGGCTGGCCACGCACTACACCGAACTTGACGAGAAGACTAGCGGCTTCCAGAAGTCGGACCTGGTGATTCTGGCGGCGCGGCCTTCGATGGGGAAGACGGCTTTCGCCATGAACATCGCCGAGAACGCCGCGATCGACGACGGCAAAGTGGTTGGCATCTTCTCGCTCGAAATGTCGTGCGAGGCGCTGCTGCAACGGCTGCTCTGTTCGCGCGCCATTGTCGATGCGCACAAGATGCGCACCGGGTCGCTCTGGGGCGACGATATGAAGAAGATCGTGCGCGCCATGGAGGAGCTGTCGAACGCGCTGCTCTTCATCGACGACTCGCCGGGCATTTCTTTGAGCGAAATGCGCGCCAAGGCTCGCCGGCTGAAACAGTCGCAAGGGCGGCTGGACCTGCTGGTGGTCGACTATCTGCAGCTTATGTCCGGGGGCAGCAAGCGCTTTGAGAATCGGACGCAGGAAGTTTCGTCGATTTCGCGGGGACTGAAAGCCATCGCCAAGGAACTACAGGTCCCGGTGCTGGCGTTGTCGCAGCTTAGCCGCGCTCCTGAAAGCCGGGGCGGCGACCACCGGCCGCAGCTCTCCGATCTGCGCGAATCGGGATCGATTGAACAGGACGCCGACGTGGTTATGTTCATCTTCCGCGAAGAGCTCTACAAGCAGGACGATCCCGACCTAAAAGGGCGCGCCGAGATTATTATTGCTAAGCAGCGGAATGGACCCATCGGCAAGTTCAATCTCGCCTTTTTGCACAATTCCACGCGCTTCGCGAACATGCTGGAAGGCAACAGCGAGCCCGGCGAGTAGGCCTTTTGTTCCGCAGTGGTCTCTCACGGGCTCATGTGGAAGCGGGGCCTAGCCCCGTCACTACACGAGTATGTCTTGAACCCACGCGAAAACCCGACCCTTGGACACCTGTACCCTGTGGAAAAGTTTGTGGATGCGTGGGACAGCTCCCGGAATCCAGCCACACCGACCGTCCGGTGGGGATATTTCGACGCTGTATCGGGCCTCCTAAGGCTATGTTTCTAAGTTGGTTAACGCTCTTTTGGACGGCATGCGGCGCAACCGCTTGCGAATCAGTACTTTCGTCACATAATCTGAGATTTGCACATAATCCGAAAGGGTGCAGCCTGCATCGCCATGGACTGGCACTAGCGTAAACGATCCCGATCAGCCCGCAGCCCGTCCCGGCAAAGTACAGAAAAACTGGGATTTGCGCGCGACGCACTGATTGGAATGAGCTGTGGTGTGCGTCACAAACAACGGTGACGCAACTCATGGCGCGGGTGCCCTCCGAAACATAGGCTCTTACGGGAAGGAGGAACTGGCGAGTCCTCTTGGTTGGAGTCAGCGTAGCGCCGGAGAGCGCTGACCGTTTTCTTCACTTCCAGTCCGGCAGCACACGCGAGTTCCTCGTTTTCACATTTCGTAAAGATCGTCATTTGTAGCAATCGTCAAAGAGTGCTGGACAGGCTTGGCCATTCGCGCCGCATCGGCCTGTGAAGTTACAAGGATGTGGTTGCTTGATTCGAACCGCAGACTCTCGTGTGCCTTCTAATCTCTCATCCTGGAGAAACTCCAATGCTGCATCTCGATACTGGTAACACAGGTTTCATGATTCTATGCACCAGCCTGGTCATGCTGATGACACCCGGCCTCGCCTTTTTCTATGGCGGCCTGGTCGGGCGCAAGAACGTGCTCGCCATCATGATTCAGAGCTTCGTCTCGATGGGCTGGACGACGGTGATCTGGTACTTATACGGCTATTCGCTGTGTTTCAGCGGCGACTGGCACGGGATCATCGGCAACTTCCACCTCGCATGTCTGCGCGGCGTCGGCCTCAATACTCCATCGCCGAATGACACGATCCCGGCATTTGTATTCATTTCGTATCAGATGATGTTCGCCATCATCACCCCGGCGCTCATCTCGGGAGCGTTCACCAACCGAGTCACTTTCAAGGCCTACATGCTGTTCCTGACGGGCTGGCTCACCTTCGTCTATTTCCCCTTCGTCCACATGGTTTGGGGTGGAGGCTTTCTGCAGAAATGGGGCGTGCTCGACTTTGCCGGCGGCATTGTGGTGCACAACATTGCGGGCGTCGCGGCTTTGGCCTCCGTGCTGTACGTGGGGAAGCGCCACACGGCGGATCGCGGTCCGCACAGCATTCCGCTGGTTGCCCTGGGAACCGGGCTGCTGTGGTTCGGATGGTATGGCTTTAACGCCGGCAGTGAAATGCGCGTCGATTCGGTGACCGCTACCGCGTTTCTCAATACCGATGTGGCTGCCTCGTTCGCAGCGGTTGCGTGGTTGCTGGTGGCATGGATCAACGAAAAGAAGCCGAAGTTCCTCGGCCTGCTCACCGGCGCCGTTGCCGGGCTGGCGACCGTCACTCCCGCGGCCGGATATGTTTCTCCCACCACCGCGGTGATCATCGGCATAGTGGCTGGAGTGGTTTGCTACTACGCGGTGGAGATGAAGAACAAACTACACTGGGACGACGCGCTGGATGTTTGGGGAGTCCACGGGGTTGGCGGTTTTCTCGGCATCGTCATGCTGGGAATCTTTGCCACCAAGCAATTTAATCCCACAGGCGCGGACGGACTGCTGGCCGGCGATCCAACGTTCCTCCTGAAGGAAGTCGTCGCCGTGACTTTCTCGTCGGTATGGGCCTTCGTGTTTACCTACGGGATGCTGCGAATCATCGACATGTTCACCCCGGTGAAAGTCAGCGAGATGAGCGAGGAAATCGGACTCGACGAATCCATCCACGGCGAACACGCCTACGAGGAGGGTCCCGAGCACGACCTCGTTCATGCGGGGATACGGTACGACATCTAATCAAGTAGCCTTGAAAGGGCATGGCTTCAGATTGAGGCCATGCCCTTAGTTCTTCCGGAGGCACGAGCCCAGGTTAAATTACGGCCGATTGGGAATCGATGCCATGCACTCGACGTGTCCATTCACCCCATCGGCAGTTTTCTCCACCGCGAAGTGAAATCCCAGTTGGGTCTTAACTCTGGTTGGAGTTCCGTTGAGCAGGTAGGGGCGAAAGCGGAAGGTTCGCAGCGCATCCTTACTGGCAGCTATAAGCAGAGGGTCGCCTCCGAGCGGCTCGCTGGCTGTGATCTTTCCGGTTTCATCGACCTCGATCTTGAAAATCACGTCGCCTTGAATTCCCTTCTTCATCGCTTCGTCGGGGTATACCGGCATCGTTTTGTGTTCGACCAGGCCAAGCATCACGTCGTTCGAAACACGAACGGTTGGCCCAGCAGGCTGAGCCTGGTTTGGAGGAGCTTCTGACGACGGGGCAGCGCTGTTTTGAGCGAACGCAAGTGCAGCGCAACCCGCGATTAGTATGACGATCGTTCCGAGTCTTAACATGCAACCTCCTTCTGGAAGGTGAGTTAGCCGCTGTCCTCGCCCACCTTCAGCAACGCCAGGAAAGCCTCCTGCGGAATATCCACGCGACCGATGCGCTTCATCCGCTTCTTGCCTTCTTTTTGTTTTTCCAGCAGCTTGCGTTTGCGGCTGATGTCGCCGCCGTAGCATTTGGCGATCACGTTCTTACGCATCGCCGGGACGGTTTCGCGGGCAATGATCTTCGCGCCAATTGCCGCCTGGATGGCCACTTCGAACATCTGCCGCGGGATCAGCTCTTTCATCTTTGCCGCCAGCGCCCGTCCGCGATCGTAGGCAAAATCGCGATGGATGATGGTCGACAGCGCGTCGACAGGCTCGCCCGCCACCATGATATCGAGCTTGGCCATCGGCGAAACCCAGTTGCCCGACAGATGATAGTCAAGCGAAGCGTATCCGCGCGACACCGACTTTAGGCGATCGTAAAAATCAAGCACGATTTCATTCAGCGGCAATTCGTACTGCAGCATCACACGCGAGGAGCTGACATATTCAAAACTCTTCTGCTTGCCGCGCTTTTCCTCGACCAGCTTCAGAATGCCGCCCACATATTCCTCGTTGGTCAAAATCACCGCGAGAATCACCGGTTCTTCCACTTTAGCGATCTCGCTTACATCGGGCCAGCGCGAGGGATTATCCACCTCGATCACCTGGCCATCGGTCTTCGTAATCTGATACCGCACCCCCGGTGCCGTCGTAATCAGGTCGAGATTGTATTCGCGCTCGAGGCGTTCCTGGATGATCTCCATATGCAGCAGACCCAGAAAGCCGCAGCGGAAGCCGAACCCGAGGGCCACCGAACTTTCTGGCTCGAAGAAAAACGACGAGTCGTTCAGCTTCAATTTTTCCAGCGCCTCGCGCAACGCCGTGTGTTCGTGCGCATCCACGGTGTACAGTCCCGCGAAAACCATGGGCTTGATTTCTTCAAACCCCGGCAATGCTTGCAGCGAAGGCCGGTCATCGTCGGTGATGGTGTCGCCGATCTTCGTATCCGCGACGTTCTTGATATTTGCGATGATGAAACCAACTTCGCCCGCCACCAGTTCGTCGATCTCCACCGGCTTCGGGGTGAGCACGCCCAAAGTCTCCACCTGAAAGACATGCCCGTTCGACCACAGCCGGATCTTCTGCCCCTTGCGCAACCTGCCCTCGAAGACGCGCGCCAGCACCACCACTCCGCGATAGGGGTCGAACCAGGAATCGAAGAGCAGCGCCTGCAGATGCCGCTCTGGCGCGCCTTTTGGCGGCGGAACGCGCTTCACAATTGCCTCCAGCACATCCGGCACGCCCTGCCCGGTTTTGGCGCTGATCAGCAACGCGTCGGACGCATCGAGGCCGACCGCGCTCTCGATCATCTCCTTGGTGCGCAGAATGTCGGCGCTCTGCAAATCGATCTTGTTGATGACCGGAATAATTTCGAGGCCGTGATTGATCGCGAGATAGGAGTTCGCGAGCGTCTGTGCTTCCACTCCCTGCGAAGCGTCCACCACCAGCAGCGCGCCTTCGCAGGCGGCCAGCGAGCGCGAGACCTCGTAGGAAAAATCGACGTGGCCCGGAGTGTCGATCAGGTTGAGCTGATAGATTTGTCCATCCTGCGCCGGATACAACATGCGGACGGCATGGGCCTTGATCGTAATGCCGCGCTCGCGCTCCAGGTCCATCGAATCCAGGACTTGTTCCTGCATTTCGCGCATGGCCAGCGACCCGGTCAACTCCAGCAGCCGGTCGGCCAGCGTGGATTTTCCGTGATCGATATGCGCAATAATCGCAAAATTGCGGATGCGAGCGGCTTCCATGAGGATAGGTCGATTTTAGCAGGTGGGGCGCGGCGAATTTTCGGAAGGTCCGCCCTTCCAAACGGCAATTCGGGGTTACAATAAGCCACTTTGTGAGGCTTTGAATCGTGCTGAGGATTTCCCGGCGTGACTACGGTGACATAACCGTTTTGGAATTGGACGGTCGCATGACCATGGGGAATCTCTGTGATCGCCCATCATTTCGCGAGGCCGTCGATGACCTTATTCGCAGCCACAGAAGCAAGATCGTTCTTTTGTACGCCGGTGTGCCGTACCAGGACTCGATGGGCAACGGGGAGCTTGTCAGTGCCTTTACGAAAGTCCGGAACGCCGGGGGAATATTGGTGTTCGCGGGATTGCCAGAGAAGATCAGCGACCTGTTTCAAGTGACGAAACTGATGACCGTTTTTTCGGTATTCAACACTCTGGACGAGGCGCTTTCGCACCTGGGATACAATCCGAGCTCTTCCGATGGCAGCGAAAAACCTTGATGTGTCGCTGGCGGCATTCAGCGCGCCCTTGAGGTCGTCTCGAAGACCCCGCCGCTGGAACGGCGTCATTTATGCCATCGTGGGGTGGCTGCTGAAAGTATTTCTTCTGGTCTCCGCTCTGACGGTGGTGGCCCTGCTGCTATGGAAGTACCCACAGTGGCTGGCTTCACTCCGGTCCGTTCCCGACGCTAAGGACAGACTGCTCGTGGAAAACGAGATGTTCAAGACCGTCCTGCAGATGGTGGGCGGCGCTTTCCTGCTGGCGGGTCTTTATTTCACTTGGAGAAACACCTATCTGCTGAAAGAGGGTCAGATCACGGAGAGGTTCAACAAAGCAATCGATCACCTGGGCGACGACAAAACCGAAGTGAGGCTCGGAGGGATCTACGCGCTGGCGAGAATTGCGAAAGATTCACCGAGAGACCACTGGCCGATCATGGAAGTCCTCTGCGCCTTTGTGCGCAACCGAAGCAAGATTTCAAACATGCCGGGTGAAACCGTAGGCACGGATGTCCAGGCGGTGCTGGGGGTGTTGGGCGATCGATGCGCGGAATACGAATCTCCCGAACAATCTCTCGACCTGCGAAAAATCAACCTCAAGGGAGCAGACCTTAGAGGTGCGTTCCTCGACCGAACCCGGTTCGACGAATCGTCCCTCGAAGAAGCTGACCTTATGCGTGCATCGCTCGTGGGAGCGGATTTTAGAGGGGCAAATCTCAAGAAGGCTCACTTTCGACAGGTGCAGTTGGATAGGGCGAATCTTATCGGGGCCGACTTGCGGGGCGCATCGCTCAGGGAGGCTCGGCTGCGCCATGCAAATGTCCTTGGAGCCAAGCTGGACAATACGACGCTCATCGGGGCTGATCTCAGCGGGCTGCAATACGCCACGAGAGATCAGATTTCAGCCGCCATTACCGATGAGACCACCAAGATGCCCGATTTCCTGGAGGTCTCGCAGACATCGACTTGACGGGAACAACAGGGAAGCGACGCGGGGATTGCGGCAAAAAAGGGCGCGATAATCGCGCCCTGGACACTCAGATTCTGCGGAGCTTCGCTCCGCGGGGGCGGACGAATGCGTCCGCCCCTACGCGAGCGTTGCTAGTCTCTTACTCCATCCATGAACGCTCTTAGCTTCCTCGAGCGCGATGGGTGGCGCAGCTTTCTTAGCGCTTTGGCTTCGATTTGACGGATGCGTTCCCGGGTTACTGCGAACGACTGGCCCACTTCTTCGAGCGTGTGCTCGCTGCCGTCTTCCAGCCCGAAGCGCATCTTGATGACTTTTTCTTCGCGCGGGGTCAGCGTGCGCAACACCTGCGAAGTCTGGTCTTTGAGGTTGACGTTGATCACCGCCTCGGCCGGAGAAACTACCGCGCGGTCTTCGATGAAATCACCGAGGTGCGAATCTTCCTCTTCGCCGATCGGCGTTTCGAGGGAGATCGGCTCCTGCGCAATCTTCAGGACTTTCCGGACTTTTGCTACCGGGATGTCCATGCGCTTGGCGATTTCTTCCGACGTAGGCTCGCGTCCCAGTTCCTGCACCAACTGCCTTGAGGTGCGTATCAGCTTGTTGATGGTTTCGATCATGTGCACCGGGATACGAATCGTGCGCGCTTGATCGGCGATGGCTCGGGTGATGGCCTGCCGAATCCACCATGTGGCATAGGTTGAAAACTTGTAGCCACGACGGTATTCGAACTTGTCGACGGCCTTCATCAGGCCGATGTTGCCTTCCTGAATCAGGTCGAGGAACTGCAAGCCCCGATTGGTGTACTTCTTCGCAATCGAGACGACCAGGCGCAAGTTGGCTTCGATCAGTTCGCGCTTGGCGTGCTCGGCGTCCATGTCGCCCTGGATGATCTCGCGCTGGGTGCGCTTGAGTTCCTGGAACAACAGGCCCGCTTCCACTTCGAGTTTTTCCAGCTCTCCGCGCACCGCGCGCGACTGCTTCCTATATTCCTTGCGCTGTTCCTCGCTGCGCGTCGCCTCGGCCCGCTTCTCCAGGTTCTGGATCTGGCGGTCGAGCGAGCGCATGCCATCGACCGTGCGATTGACGCGGTCAATCAGACGTTTGCGTTCGTTGTTGGTGAAGCCGAGTTTCCGCACCGCGAGCGACGTGCGCACGACGGCGCGGGCCAGATTGAAGCGGTACCGGCGATGGTCGCGCGGACGTTTCTTCTGGTTTACCGCCGCCAGCTTTTCGACGAACGGCATGACTTTCTTGTAAAGCTTGTCGAGCGTGTTGATCTTGGCGAGAAACTCTTTCAGGCGGTTGTCGACGATCTCTTCCGTGATTTCCTCTTCGTCGAACGTCACCAGCTCTTTGATGGAGCGGACGCCCTTCTCGAGGTCCTCGCCTAGCGCGAGGAGTTCACGAATCACAATCGGCGAGCGCGATAGCGCCTTCAGAACGCGGTTTTGTCCCCGCTCGATCCGCTTAGCGATTTCCACTTCGCCTTCGCGGGTCAGCAAAGGAACAGTGCCCATCTCCCGCAAGTACATGCGGACGGGGTCGTTGGTTTTTTCCAGGGCTCCTGGGGTTAAATCCAGTTCTACGTCGTCGGAGCCTTCATCTACTTCCTCGAATTTTTTTTCCAGATCGGTCGTCGGCCCTTTCGAGCTTTCGAGTACATCGATTCCTTGAGTTCCGATCGTGGTTAGCAGATCTTCCAGGTCTTCAGGAGAGTGCACATCGTGCGGGATAAGGTCGTTGACCTGATCATAGGTCAGATATCCCTTCTCTTTGCCTGCGTCGATCAGCTTTTTTATGTCGTCGTACTTGTCATC